>OLND01000361.1_pt1 | contig 57778 bp, 52 predicted proteins | sample 1672031 | NCBI WGS metagenome assembly OLND01 (sample SAMEA3136638, study PRJEB25190) | human gut metagenome | biome: human gut; feature: human-associated habitat; material: faeces | place: Austria | collected 2013 | reverse complement strand
AAAAGCCGGGGCTAATACTTCAATTATTTTAGGACATTTTCAAAAACGCTTGACATAATTCATTTTCTGTATTTTGTGTTACATAATTCATTTTCTGTATTTTGTGTTACAAATTAACTATGCTATTAGAATTCTATTGTCTGCCGGCATAACAATCTATTTTTTTCTTCCAGTCATCCATTTTTTCCCTATGTGAATTATAATAAGTTTCATCTGCTGATTGTCAATACTTCTCATGTAATATTTTCTTTCCCTTTTCCGCAATCAGGTCATCAATGTATGTTTTGCAAAGCCCTGCCTGATACTCTGCTGTAAAATCATTATCATATCTTGTTTCTTCATTATAAGAGTACGAATCTGTCACTTCACTCACATACAGATTTGAAGTATGTACAGGTACTCAGGCCTTACCCATATGGGAAATTGATAATAAAAACAGCATGATTTTTGTCATAATTTTCATTTCTTTCAGCTTTAGGTCTACGATAGACCATATATATAAGTAATCGTATTTTTTTCTTTCCGATCACGTAATTTTTTAATTTCTAGGTAAATTTTTATTTTTATGTAATTTGTGTTACATTAGCTTGTATTTAGCATATAATAGTGTTATATTATAAGTAGATAGATCACAGAAAGGGGGCATTATTATGGCACAGGCAACGCTTACTGCACGTGTGGATGCAAATGATAAAATTGAATTTGACGCATTTTGTTCCAATGTTGGACTTAATACTTCTACAGCTATCAATATATTTGTGAAAGCAGTTCTTCGTGAAAAACGTATTCCTTTTGATATTGCACAGACACCTGATCCATTTTTTACCGAACCGAATCTTTCTCATGTTAAGAAATCTGTTCAGGAACTCCGCGCTGGTAAAGGTACTGCTCACGAGCTTATTGAGGTAGAGAATGAGTGAAAAAATATGGTCTGATGAAGCCTGGGATGATTATTTATACTGGCAGCTTCAGGATAAAAAGACATTAAAACGAATCAATCTTCTTATTAAAGATATTGAACGCAATGGCTGTTTGGATGGGATTGGAAACCCAGAAGCCTTAAGAGGTGATTTACAAGGAGAATACAGTCGGCGCATTGATGAAAAGAATCGACTCGTATATCATATGGAGGACGGGAGAATTTTCATTGCAGCTTGCCGTGGACACTATGGCGATAAATAAGGGTTTCTCCTGTTTTCAGCAGACAATGCCATCTTTGATATTTTTGCTATCAAGGATGGCATTTTAGCTCCCTGCGATTAAAAGACTTCCATACTTAAATCCTCGCCATTTACCTCTGATTCTTCCTGTTCCTCTGGCAGTTCACAAAAAAGCACCAGGCGTTTCGAAGAATCGGAACCACAGGTGGATAATAAAAGCTGACTGGTTTCAACTGGCTCTCCCAGCCAGAAGGTATCGCTGTCCGCATTTACATATCCGCATCTTATTACCGAATAGGTCAAGGACTGTCCATCCGGCAGATATAGGTACACTTTATTGTGTGTTCCTAAATACTGCTCATTTTCGTACCTGTGCAGCACCTGGAACATACTGCCATCTTTCATATTATGACCATATAGAATGCTCTTTCGGTTGGAAAAATCCGGACTGTTGTCCTTATCCAGAAAAATGCTTCCGGCTACATGTTCTGTCTTTTTAAAGGTATGCTTTAGATAATATTCATTGTCTGCTCCCTGCACAACCGGATAATCAATCTTCGTGTCCGGGATCCGGATCCAGGCAATGATCTCCGGATTTATTTTTTTCAAAGCTTCAAAATCAACGGTAACTGTTTCTTTCTGGTTTTCCTCCGGTGTTTCACCATCAGCATTTTCTTTTAACTCCTCCACGGCAACATATTCCCGCAGGGTGTCATATTCCTCTTCCCCATCCCGGTACATAAGATACGTTCCGATTCCCATGCAGATTCCAAAACCAAGCAGCATCAGGCACACAGCCACGATTCCCATTTCTTTTATCTGCTTCATAATTCCCTCCATTTCCAATTTTTTACACGAAAAAAGGACCGCCACCGAAGTGACAGTCCAGTTTTCTTATTCCTCATGATTTTTCTTTTTGGTGTACCAGAAGATTCCGGCAATTCCGCCCACCGATAAAACAAGAAGAAAGATAGGAAGCCAAATGTTGGTGTCATCTCCTGTTTTAGGAGATTTTACATAACCGCCAGTTGGGATCCGCTCATTAGTAAGTTCTTTGGTGATCTCAATCTCTTTGGTCTTATCATCCTGATAGGTAAATACAACGGATTCCTCTTTTTCGCTTCTCACATAGCCATCCGGCGCTTTGGTCTCAACCAGGATGTACTCGATTTCTTTTTTCATCTTTCCATCTTTATAGGTCGCAATTGGAATGTCTACGCTTGTGGCAACGCCCTCTTCATCTGTGACAAGGGTTGCCACAACTTTTCCAGATTTCTTGATCCGAAGCTCAAACTCTGCTCCGGCAAGAGGGGAGCCATCTTCTGCATCGGTTTTCTTAAGAACCAGTTTTCCAACCGGACGGGCATCTTTCATTTCCACCTTCTGGATTTCCCCAGTATCTTTGACCTCAAAAGATACCTCTTCTGCAACCAGGTACCCATCCGGTGCCTGTTCTTCCCGAAGGGTATAGGTTCCAACCGGAAGTTTCTCCACCATATGCGGATCTTTATCAGATACCCAACTTTCCACCACTTTTCCATCTTTATCCAGGATAGTTAATTTTGCGCCAGGTATTTCCTTGGAATCTGTCACATCGGTTTTACTGATTTCTACTTTTGTGACATCATCTAACATCTGGTGCTTCTGAACTTCTGCAGTATCTTCCACCTTAAACTCAATACTTTCTGCGGTGGTATATCCATCTGCCGGTTTCGTTTCTACCAGGGTATAGGTTTCGCCTACCAGCAGGCCACGGATCATATGGGGTTCTTCCGTAGAAATCCACTCTTCCACAACAGTTCCAGTGGAATCTAATACCTGTAAGGAAGCGCCCTGAAGCTCTTTTCCATCTGTTAAGTCTGCCTTGGAAAGCTCCACAGAAGTCTGCACATCCTCAAAGGTAAATTCATAAACAGCCTGGGCGGTTTTATCACCCTGATATTCAAAAGTAAATTCCTGGGCTTCGGTCGCACGCACATATCCGTCAGGTGCATAGATTTCTTTCAGGTAATACTTTGCACGGATCGGAAGATCCGCAATAAAGTGGATACAGCCGCTTTCATCTGTGGTCTTCAACTCAATGATGGTATCCTTCTCAATCAGTACTTTACCGCCTGCAGATGTAATGTCCTCTGCTGCAAAAAGTCCAAAGATAGCGCCGGAAAGAACCTTGTCACTGTCTTTTTCTTTCTTTAAGACATTTACCTGTACTTTCTGACGGCGGTTCTGCCAGTCCGCACTATAGGTTACAACCGAAGTGTCCTGGTCACGGTAGGTAAGATCCACGTATCTTGGCTCGTCATCTAATACATATCCATAGGAGGTTTCTTTTTCGACAATATAATATTTGCCAAGCGGCAGATTGTCCAGTTCTGCGATACCTGTTCCATCAGTCGTAATGGTACCCACCAACTGATCTTTTGTATAATAATTTTCGCTCACACCATCTGCTGCACGGATATCCTCTGCGGCGTACACATTAAAGGAAACATCTGTCAGACTTCCGGTTACATAACTGAAGAAATGCTCCACTACACCTTTGGCATTATCAAGCAGGGTAACATCGTCCAGGAATTCACCTTTTTTATTTACCAGCAGGCGCGCAATGGGAACATCATCTTCCATCCTTACCTTCTGAACCTCTGCGGTATCGGAAATCTGAAAGGTGATATCTGTTGTGCGTAAATAGCCATACGGCGCAATCTGCTCCCGAAGAGTATAAGTCTCTCCAACTTTTAAGCCTTTTATTACATGTGGTTTGTCCTTTACAGATGTCCAGGAATCCACTACTTCGCCCTTCTTATTCAGGACAAGTAAGGAAGCACCGTCCAGCTCCACACCTGTAGTCACATCTGCTTTTGTGATTTCAACAGTCGTTGGCTGGTTTTTCTTTGTAGCAGATAATTTTACCACCTTAACATCCTGTCCCTGGTAGCTGGCATCAAATTCCATAATTTCATCCGAAGAAACATAGCCATCCGGTGCCTGCAGCTCTTTGACATAATACTTTCCAAGAGGCAGATCAAGGGTAAACTGTGCCAGTCCGTTTTTATCACTCATGACCTTCTGAAGCAGGGTATCTGCCTTTACGATCACCTTATCACCGGATAAAATGTCATTTTTGTTATAAATTCCAAATTCGGCACCTTCCAGTTTTTTACCATTTTCGGCATCCTCTTTCACTACTTTAAGATCTACCTTCTGGCGCTTATTGGAAAATTCCACGGTTTCCTCCACGACCGGCGTATCCTGGTCTTTATACAAGAAAGTAATTTCCTTGCTTTCAGAATTAAGTACAAAACCAGTTGGAGCTTTGGTTTCCTTTACGAGGTACGTTCCAAGGGGAAGATCAGCCAAAACTGCTTCTCCCTTCTCATCCGTTGTAACCTTCCGGATCAGGGTATCTTTTGGATAAATGAGAGTACGGTTTCCCTTTTCATCCACCTGATGATCTGGGGTATAAATATCCTCTGCAGCATAAACCGCAAACTCTGCACCCAAAAGGGAAGTTTCCTCGTAGGTAAAATCTTTTTTGAACGATTTTAAGGTTTCCCCGGACTTATGGATGATGAGCTTTCCTTTTGCAGGATGGTTCTCATAGACAACCGTAATGATTGCATCCCCAGTCACTGAGTCCATCTGGTAAGCAGTATTGCTGTCCACCTTAATTTCTACATAATTGGTATTCTGGGTATAGCCGTCCGGGGCCATTACTTCCTCGATCCGGTAGTTGCCGCATTTAAGAGCACTTGGCAGGATCAGATAACCATTTTCATCAGTAAAATAAGATTTATGGGTAACGGTACTTGGATAGGTGGTCGTCTGCTCCACATATTTTCCTTCATCCAGGTCATAAATTTTAAACTCGGTGTTTGCAACCAGGACCGGCTTCTTGGTTTCATCATCCTGTTTAATGATTTTTAGTTTTGCGGAAAACTCATCGTCCAATAACACTTTCCAAACCTGGGGTTCTGACTTATTCTCACTGATTACAACGGTGAAATCGTCAACGGGCTTGAAATTATGCGGTGTTGTGGTTTCCCTTACCACATAAGTTCCATATGGAAGTGGGATTGTGCAGGCATAGCCTTTTTCGTCCGTAAAGATCTCAGTCTTTCCATCTTCTGTCAGCACTACGGGAACGGCATTTGCAAAATCATAGGAACCATCCTCTTTTGTACTTAAACTGCTTGCGAGATAAGCGGAAAATCCGGCGCCTTTTAACAGATCGGCATCTGTTTTTCCGTTATTTGCAGCCTTAATCAGCTGGAACGGCTGTTTTTTCACATTCTCGGCAACTGTAATGGTACAATCGATTTCTTTCACCTGGTCACCTTCATAACCGCCTTCCACATCATGCTCTTCTTCATCCAGGACATAACCTGCAGGCGGAGTAATCTCTTTTACATAATATTTTCCAGGATAGAGACCGGATACACTTGCATTTCCAGATTTGTCTGTGGTAAGTGTCGCAACCTGGGCGTCTTTTGGATAAAGGATCCCGCTGCTGCCATCCGGGTAACCAATTGCTTCCCTTGCATATAGGCCATAAACAGCACCTTCTAAAGTTGCATCTCCCTGTGCGTTCTTTCCCGTCTCACTGTCTTCCTTTGTAAGATGGATATTCACACGGACGCGCTCATCTGTAAAAGTATGTGTAAATTCTATTTTTTTCTCTTTATCCCCTGCATAATTAAATGCAAAGGAATAAACATCAGAAGTATTTAACACGTACATCTGGGGTGCCTGAAGTTCTTTGATATAGTAGGAATTGTTAACCGGAAGGTCTGCGGTATAACCTGCTTTTCCATCCGTACCAGTAGCTACCTTTTCAATCAGGGTGTCTTTTCTGACGATCACATTCCCGTCTGCAGATACAATATCATTCCCTGCATACATTCCAAAAACAGCACCTGCAAGCGGCTGTCTGGTTTCCCCATCCTGTTTTACCAAAGATACAGAGGCTTTTTGTCTGTCGTTGGTAAAGGTAACCGTGCTAAAAGAAACTTCTTCGTTTTCACCGGCAGCTGATAAGGTTACGGTTTGGGATTCGCCTGTGCAAACCAGCTTATCAGGTGCCTGTGTCTCGATTACCACGTAGGTTCCTATGTTTAAGTTATCAAGGGTTGCACTTCCGTCTTCTCCGGTTGTCAGACCTTCTTTTACAAGGGCACCATTCTGATAAATAATAGAGCCATCTGCAGCCACAATATCCGCTCCTGCGTAGACATTATATACCGCACCTTTTTGCCTTCTTGTTTCATAACGGAAGGTTACCTTTTCATCCGTTACATCTGCACCTGTTAAAACTTCACCCTCTTTATAAACGGTAAGAGAAGCCTTTTTCTCATCGTCCAGCAGTTCCTTGGTAACTTTGCTTCCCATGACAAGGGTCACATCATGGGCAGTAGCATCCACAAGATAGCCGACGGGTCCTGTGATTTCTTTTAAATAAACCACATCCTGGGTTTTATCAATGGTAACAGAAGAAACACCGTTTTCATCTGTCGGAGGCATTTCCATAATCAGGTTCTGGCAGGCTTCATCACCATACACGCCATAAACCGCGCCAGCTAAAAGGGCATTGGAACCTCTGTCTTTTTTTATGATTTCAATGGTCGCCTGCTGAAGCCAGGTAACGGAAAAATCCACGTATTTCTCATCGTCCACACCCTCGCCGAATACCAGGGCCAGGTTCTGGGTGTCAGTACCAGTGGTTACTTTATATGCAGAAAAATCCTTCGTAATATAACCCTTCATAGTGGATTTCCAGGAACCTGCAACTGCTGTGGCCTGATTCAGAGGTGCGGATAAATAAAACGTTGTTCCACCATACACCTTTACCTTAGCACCACCTTCGCTTGCTTCACCGGTATCCACGTTATGAAATACCACACCGGCCGGAAGCTTCATGGTAATGTTCTGCAGGGTATCTGCCTTGAACTTGATTTCTTCGGTACGCTGCTCGCTTCCATCTATGTAAGCGGTCACATTCGGATTGGAAAACGCCATGGCTACATCTGGGATCTCCGGTTGAGCCATGCAATAGTTATATAATTCCATAGCAAGTGCCTGGCCGTTTGCATTTGCACCGGAAAATGCATCGTCACTTCCACTTGCGTATGATACTGCAAGATGGGTAATTACAAACTGCTTTCCTGCGGAAAAATCCGGATGCTCTGTTTTAAAGAAACCATTAACTCCGGATGCCTTTGTACCATAGTAGCAGACCTTGGCAAGTTTCTTTCCATCTCCCAGTCTGGTAATCTTAAATACACCATCCCCTGGACTACTCTTGGACGGCTGAATGCAATAGGCAGTTGCTGTTACATTGTTAAAGCTGACGGTATATTTATAGGTCAGGTAAGAGCCGAGATCATAGTCACTGTAATAATAGCAGCTTCCGCGTGTTACACTGACATCGGTTGTGGCAGAAGCATATGTAGCAATAAAAGATGCCGTTTCCCCTTCTTCCATTTCCATAAGATCCAGATTCTGTTCCTGGGCCTGTTCTAACACTTCACCGAGTGTCAGTCCGGTCTCCGGATCCACAGTGTTCTCTTCCTCAGCGCGTTCCAGTTCAGAGTCAAACTCTTCCTCTGGAAGAATTTCAGAACCAAAACCATCATCCTCTTGAATATCTGTCTCTGTTGTGTTCTCCGGTTTCTCTTCTGTATCTACTTCTGTTTCCACAGACACATCTGCTTCTTCACCTTCTACTGGTATCTCTACCAGATCTGCATCCTTTTTTTCCTCTTCTGCCGGAACTTCCACAGCAACTGCTGGCTGTTCAGGCAGAGGGTCAGGATCTTCGCTGTCCCCAGACTCCTCAGAACCGGAATCTCCAGCAGCCTGGGTTTCCGGTTCTTTTTCAGTTACGGTAATGGTTCTTGCAACCAGATAAGAATCACCTTCTTTAGGTGTGATCCGGTAAACACATTTATAGATCCCTGGTCTTCCAGAATCAAATGTGGTTCCATCCTCCATGGCAGCCTTTTTCAGTTCTGCCCTGTCACCATCTTTTAAGCCTAACCCTGTAAAATCTTTCGCTACATCAAAGGCAGTTCCCTGCTTAATTTCAAGAGCAAGAGAAGGATCTGCAACGGTCTCCGCGATCAGTTCTTCTTCTGTTTTCTCTACTGCCATCGGTTCCTGCACAGCCTCCTGTGCCACTTCTGTCTCCGCTTCAGCGGATACTGTAAAAACACCTGTCTGAAGGAAGCTGCTGCAGCACAGCATAACCGCCATTGCACCTGCAAGCCACCTTTTTCCCTTAAATTTACCCAATGTTTTTCTCCTCTCCTAGATAATGGTCTGTCCCTGGTTTTTACCAGGCATGGTCTGTCCCTGATTTCCATCTTTTTCTCCTTTCTACTGGCCTGTTTAGCCAGATAAAAAGAGACCTGAATACAGATTTCAGATCCCCTTTTATTTGACTAAATCAATAAAAACTCTCTTTTTCTTCTGGTGGCTTGCTGTAAATCCAGTCATCCACGCCCTTGTAATTGCCGAGCCACAAACCGTCCGCATCGGTATCCCAGCTGATTCTCTGGCAGTTTAACCCAAGCTTTTCGCACATGTCGTACAGTTTAAGGCATCCTTTCCGGATGGTATCACGCTTCCTCCTTTTTTGTGGGCACTCCTGTTTTCTCAACAAACGTTCCGGTGTCCCACATACGATGCACTTTTCCATACAGTCACAACGGCAGGTAAGATCCATCATTTTGTCCATATCCATACATTCATACACAGTCTGTAACCCCCTGCTTTTTAAATCTGCAAGCACAGGAAACAGACTTTTATAGTTTCCCACCCCTGGGATTCCAATATAAGGATATCCGCTTCTCAGGCTGGCAAGCTCAGCCTTTAAAATTCCTTCTGTTACATGGATGCTCCTTTGTACCGGGCTTATATAGCCGGACACCCCGGCCGGACTGCCGCTTGAAGTTCCTCCCGAAAATCCACTGCTTGTAAACCAGATATATTTCCGGTGATTTATAGGATTATCAACACGTATCTGAAAACCTGCTATTTTTCTATCAAGGGAATATACGGGACACAGATAACCCTGGTTTCCCTCATAAAAAGCTGCTTCCCATATACCGTCCCGGTTCCGGAAAAAACCTGGGATTCCATCCAGCCTTAAGCCTTTTTCCAACAGTTTTTCCGCTATAGAAACAGAATTTTCCGGTTCAATACTTTTATATCCTTTTTGTTCCAGTTCCTTTATTTCTATGTCAGCTGCACCGCGTCTTTTAAAATCCTGTCTATGGCGCTCTTGAAGCTTTAAAAGGGAAAGCAGTTCCCGGTACACAAAATCCAGGTACTCGGGTGATTTTTTAGGCACCACCTCTTTCATGCCAGAACTGGCTGTCATCTTTTTATACCCATTTCCTGTCACCTGCCTGTTAAGTTCCAGCCGTTTCCGGATATCCTGATAAGCTTCCTTACACCGGTCTGCTCCATAAAATCCCATAATGTCTGCATACAGAGTAAGCATATTTCCGCTTTCCCCACAGTGGAAACAGTTAAAAACATTTTTCATTTCTCCATTTTTACTGACACAAAAACTGCATTTTCCTCTGGTGTCACCACAATATGGACATTCCACCGGGAATTCCTGGGCGGTGCCGCCATCAAGACAACGGATGGATAACAGCCACGCCACTTCTTTTATGGTAAATGGATGTTCGTACATGATTCCTCCTAAAAATGTGGCTCCGTATTTCTGGAGCCACAATCATTTTATGCTGCTATTTTTTTGTGATCTTCGTAATCCATAATAATCTTCGCAGCCTCCCTCATTTCGTTATTGCTTCCTTTATATCCGCTTCCCATCCATCTTAAAGTTTTGGGACCATCTGGTTTATACAAAATTTCACCAAGGGGCATCCCGCTAAATAATCCAAAATTACATATTACTTTTTTCGCTTTTTCCACATCATCCTCTTCTGAATCCATAGGGAAATCTTCTGCGGTCTCCTCTTCCTTCTCGTCGTCAAATGGATTTTCATCTTCCTCACTGACAAGGTGAAATTCTTCCTCTTCCTGGTCTGTCTCTTCAAAAACCTCTTCTGGTTCAGCACCTGTTACAGGATTTCCTGTTACTTTCTCTTCTTCGCATACTGTTTCGTTTGTCATTTCTTCAAATGCGCCCTCTTCAAAGGCAGATACTTTCTTTTTAAAATCGTCATCTTCCAGAAAATTTTTTTCTGGGTTCTTTTCTTCTGGGTTCTTTTCTTCCATGCCAAACTGCATCTGGCCTGGTAAATTATCATCATTATCCTGTAAATCACGGATCTCGTCAGGGCTGATTTCAAGATCAAAAGAATCTTCCGAAATCTTAACAGTCTGTTTGCCACTCACTGCATTGCCATTACGAACCGTCTTTGAGGTAAGTTTTTCGTTTCGTTTTAAAGACTGTCCGATTTCTTCAGCAGAAGCCTCAGCAGAACCAGATTTCGGGGGATGTTCTGGTTTTTCTTTGGCTTCCTTCTTTTTGGGCTCTGATTTTACAGCATTAGTAACAGAAACCGTTTTCTTAGGGGATAAGTCTGGTTTCGTGTTTTCTCCTTTGTTTTGTGTTTTTTCTTTTTTTGTTTTGTCGCCATCCGGAGCAGGGCCGCGCATGTCCGGATCCTCGGTGTTTGCCTGGACGATGTTATACTTATTTAATAGATAATATTTCAGTCCATAGCTCCAGGCTGCACCTTTGGCTTTGTCCGGAACCTCATTGGTTCCGACCACATGAATGTCACTGTAACTTTTTTCATTTGGACGATCTGCATTTACCCAGCAGAGCTTCAAATCTGCTTCATACCGCCATAAATTGCCAAATGGTATCAGATATACCTGGTTTCCGGAAGAATCCACCTGGGTGGGCTTTTCGGTAAGTACCTCAAAATCCACGCCATATTTCGTTAGCGCCGGGGTAAGGTATTCATAAATATCATCCAGCCGCACAAAATCATAAGGTACTTCTTCGCTGTACCGTTTCCGTATCAACTTTGGCACCATCTTTCTTATTTTGATCATCTTCTGAGTCAGATTCAAATACTCAAATTTACTCATAAATCCATTTCCTCCTTCATGCTGCCTTTTTTTGCAGCTCTTCCATTTCTTCGCGGACACATCCAAGGTAGATTCTTTTCTGGGAAATCTCCCAAAGAGATTCCTTCAGCCATTTATCTGCAATCATTTGTACAGCCTTCTCGTGGTGGTTCAGGCAGTAAAGAAACATTACATCCGTGTACTCCACCTGCATCTTTGCAAAGGAAAACTTTGGACTGTAAAACAGCTCCTCCGGCTTTATTTTGGCCTTCAGGTATCTTTTGGAAGTTTCCTGCACCTGTGTCCGGTTTATATTAGGAAAAAGGCTGTCCCTCTGGTTTTGGTACTTTAACAGGAGCTTGTCCCATTTTGTATCAATCAGATTTTTCACCAGATGGGTGACCCTGCTTTCCACTTCTTTTTTAAGATTTTCCCTGGTTGGAAAAATAAAATCGGCAGGTATCCCGACTGCTTCATAAAAAGCAGTGTCCACTTCATACAAAAAATAATCCGGCAGATAAAGTACACCACAAAGTTTTGGTTCCTTAAGCTGTAAACAATCCTTTTCCTTGGAATCAACTGCATAAAACACTATGCAGTCCTCTTCCTGGCATTTTAGTAATAGCCGACCGTGAAACATTTTGAAGCTGTGCACCGGATCCTGTATCCACTGGAGTAGTTTCTTAGATTCTTTTGCTTTCATAAGCCAATCCGGATACTGCATAATTTCCTCCTGCATACAAAAAAGACAGGATTTCCTGCCTTCGTCTGTTTTTCCTAATATTTAATTTCACCTGGAATGTCAAGTTCATGCCAGCGCCTGTTTACACAGGCTGCCACTTTTTCTTCCAGAAGAAGCAGTCCCCGTTCATTGGTTTCCTGCTGTCTTGCGATTGAAATAACATCACAGATTCCACAATAAATTTCATACGCACTGCAAGGTTGCTCTCCAGCTGATGCGCGGTAGCGTTCTACCGTTTCTGCAATCAGCTTTTTAGAAAAGCCTGCCTGCTTCATGACACCGATCATGGCATTTGCAGGATGATTCACCCAGATATCACAAAGCTGCAAAACCTCCTGTACGGCTGCCTTATAATATTCAAAAATGGATGCCATATTTTGGTTGAAATCTTCGGTTCCCTTGCAGTTTTTATGGCGCACTTTCAGGGTTTCACCTAATATAATGTACTGGTCATTGGCAGACACCGTATAAAATATATTGGCACCGGAGCTTCCTACATCAGATGTGCTGATCCTGACTGACGCAGACAGTTCCCCACTAAAAGTTTTCCCATAACGTCCTAATAATTCCTGATAAGATTCGTTCAGCCGCTGGTCCCTTAACTCCCATGTTGCATTTACCAGATTGTGGTCTGCACATCCGGACTTAAAGGCAGCTGTTTCAAAATCACTATAGATATAAGCTCCTGCAATTGTGTAGACCTCCGGCATGGACATAATTGAATAATCCTTTTCATCACCAGATAAAACTGCCCGCACCTTGCCTTCACAAAAGCGGAGTAGGGATTTTCCCTTAGAAACTTTCAGGCATTCATTCAAAATATAGGCAAGGGTTTCCTTGTCCAGTTCTGCAAGAGCCTTTCCATCAATCCGGGCTCTGCCTTTTAAGCTTTTGACTGCAGATATTCCAAGATAGCAGCTGCGATCCGGGGTTTTTATCATCAGCCCGGAATTTTTCAGGGTATCTTCTTTTAAATATTCCAGATTGATATTTCCAATCGGGGAACAGATACTATCTTTTGTTACTGCTTCTACCTTCAGATCCTTACTCTGTGCACGGAACCATTCAGCCCTTTTCTCAACATCATCCAGATATCTGTAAAAAGCAGATTCCTCTTTAAATGTCACGTTAAAATCATCCTTATAGTACATAGCCCCTCCTTTGAGTTCAGGAAATGAGCTTTACTACAATGGATCTGATGCGTCCATCCGCAATCTGGAAAAAATATCCATCCTTTGCCATGTCAAGCAGCACTCCAAGTTCTAATAAATTTACATCATCCCAGTTTACTTCCTGCATAAATCTTCTCCTTTTCTTTTTGGGTTATTTGGCACTTCTTTTTTTCATTTTGACCAGTACAGTCTCTTTGATTTTTCTCATTCTGGCTCCTCCTTTTCATTTTTTTAACAAAAAAAGACACCAAAAGAAAACCTTTCTCTTCGCGTCTTCCAATGTTCCAAAGTATTTGCTGGTTTTAAGGCGAACTGCCCAAAAGATAAACATCCGGAATGTCCGGATCCAAATGAAAGATCAACCATGTAATGGCTGATAAAATATGATTTCATTTAAAGGTTACCACAAGATATAGTGGCTGTCAAACACATTTTTTATATATTTTGTGTTTCAAAATTTGTTAGCTCTTACGCTTCTTCCCCTGTTGTAAGAGGGACAATATTCACGGCAATTTCCCTGCCATTTTCATCGGCACCGACTTCAAACTGTACAGGCTGCTTGCCGGAAAGCCTTTTAAAACCTTCCATTTTAATCTGGGAGAAATGGGCAAAGTAATCTTCCCCATCCTCCCCGGTTACAAATCCGTAACCTTTTTTTGCGCTGAACCATTTCACGGTTCCACATTTTGTTTCCGACATAAATAAAATCTCTCCTTTTTTCATATTTTCCATACAGCTGTATGGAAACAGGGCGGCATGGACTCGAACCATGCCTGATGCTCCCCGCCCTGGATTACTCTTTTACCTCCTCCACGCCAAAAAAATTCCCAAAATCAAAAGCGGCATCCAGCCTGTGAATACCGGACCGCGCATGGTCACTCTGGTTAAAATAAAAGCGGTATGTCTTTCCATGCATGACAGTTGTCTCTTTATTTAACAGTAACTCTGTTGTAAGCCCATCATCCCCTTGCACCAGAACTCTCTTAAAACCATCAAAGAGAAGTTCCACATGGATCTCTGTCACGGTTCCTTCCACCACCTCATAGGACTTTGTGACTGCCAGATAATAAATATAAAGCGCATACCCGATCCCGCAGACTGTTAAATAGACGGTCCAGCCCACAAATCCGGCTGATTTTTGTGTCAGGCCAAGCGCACAACCACCATATAATAGGAGAAAAGATAAAAGCAAGGTATTCACAATCCTCTTTTTAAAAAAATCCGGTATCCTGGCATAATTTTCTCTGCATTTTCTGAACTGTTCAGACAGCCACGTTTTCCATTTCTTCTTTTTTTTCAAGGAAACCTCCTTCTTTGATGCAGCTGATTACAAACTGTTTCTTCTTAAACAGGGAAACCAGGATCTGCATGAATTTCTGCAGGGCCTGGTTCTGAACTTTTTTTCGTTCTTCCACAGACAGGGGAACGGCACCCGCCTGTCTGGTTAACTCTGCCAGATGATAAGGGACATAGCCATTACCTGCAATCTGCTGTAGAACCATTCGCTCTTCATAGGTGAGCACAGGGCTTTTAAAAGCCCGCAGTGCGATTTTCAGTCCTTTTCCAAGTGCCAGGTCATCTGCAAATGCGCCTAACCGTTCAAAAAGCGAATCCCTGGCAGGTGATACCACAGATTTACTAAGAAGGAACCACAAAGCTTCCTCCTTACTCGTGCCATCACACTCTGCTACCAGACCGCGTTTTTTCAGGCGCCTTAAGCAAAACAAAAAATCCTCTTCATCCGCCCACTCAGTTGCCTTCTCTTCTCCAAATGTAATACATAGTACCCGGTACATCTGGGAATAAATTCTGTTCTCCGCACAAACACTCCAGATAAGAGCCGCCCAGAGCATGGCTTCTATCTCTGTGAGCACCTTTTCCTGTCCGCCAATCTTTACCAAAAGCCTGCCCTCATCATCTTCCGTTTTGATTCCAATGGCTGTATACCATTTCATAATCCCGTTCCTCCTAGTGTAACTTCATAATTTCCAGGAGTTTTGGAATCACATAACAGGCAATCATTCCTGCTACAATGCAGACTTCGATATTTGGTTTTCGAAGATTCCATACCTCCTGGTTCTTTGTCCCAATGATCCGGGTTTTCCCAGGAACATTCCAGCGAAGCTTCCGGTAAAACTCCGTAAACCTCTGACGGTTAAATCCAAACGAACGGACAAGAAAGATCGTCCGGTCCTGTTCTTCCTCGTCCAGAAGAAAAAAACTTTCCCGGTTTTCATTTTCGCCCAATACAATGTAAAATTCCGGGATTCCCCTGTGGCTGCCTTCTACGATTTTATCAATCTCTTCATAAAAGATCCGGCAGCATTCATAATGCCCGTTTTTTTCCGGCTGACAGACTGCCAGACTGAATTCATCCAGCTCCATGTAACAGACTTCTGCTTCCATGATTCTTTTACTGATTTTATTTGACTGCCTTAGAAGAAGAAAAATCCCAAGGAAAAGCACCACGCACAGGTATATAAGATCCCAGCATCTGATTTTAAACAATAAAAAGTATACTGTAATCCCCTCTATAAAGGAGCCAAGCCCGATCAGAACAAAATACAGTTCCTTTAAATCCATCAGATGATAAACGTCTTCCTCATCCGCCTGCATACGCAGGATATTTTTTCCATTTCTCATGCTGCCATCGTTTTCTTCTCCCGCGGAGAAATCCGATTCGTTTTTGTATAAGATTCCATAAGCGCATTACATTCCCGGATGGTTTCCTCACAACGGTATTCCGAGAACATCCCTATATGCATATCCTTTTCCCGAAGGCATAGGCGGTTCTGAAGCCAGATGTAAACTCCATACTTTGTCATAATTCCTGTCTGTACTACCTTATTTAAAGTCCTGTGTGCCTCAATCCTCTTATGGCGAAGATCTCCATTTGCCAGGGTTCCCATAGGGCGCATGCTCTTTTTATGGACTCCAATATAGGAATCACAGGACGGATAGCCACTGCAGACGTATAAGTAATTATCCGGATTTAAGTTGCGCTTACCATAAACATACTCTGCTGGTCGCAGCACTGCCAGCCTTCCGCAGTAGGGACAATACAGTTTTTCATTCTGCTGTTTTTTCTTCATTTTTGCCATTTCATTCGTCTCCTTTCCTGTTTGTCCCGATTGTAAAAAAATCGCATTTTCTGTGTCAATAGGATTTTTATTCGTTCTGTCTTTTTATTTATATCTTTTAATCAGTCTTGTAATAATCCCTTCCGCAACCTCATAACTGTCGTTAATTCTGGTCACCACAATGCCGATTTTGTCTCCCTTACCGGGAAGGGTTGGCATGTTACAGGAATGCGCTACTGCATTTACCCCGATATCAAGACGCATAAAATAAGTCCCCTTATAAACTTCTGTAATCACACCTGTGTACTTGCCCTGCCTGTGGCATTTCCGAAGATTATCTTTGTTTAGATTAGCAGTCGGTGTTTTTGCATCCACTTCCACGCTAAGATGTTCCGGTTCTTGTCCCTCTACTTTATTGACCATGACCTGGATAAGATCTCCAACCTGAAATTTTTCGCTGGCATCCAGCATCCACTCCCAGGCCATATCACGCGCCCTGACAGATACCTCCACACCGAACACTTCCAGACGTACTGCCTTTGGCGCCACTGCGATCACCCGGGCTTCTGCAATTCTTCCAGGGTACAGAAGCGGCTTCTCCCCCTCTTCTCCAATATAGAAGGTCTGACGCTTTTTCAGCATGGCATCTTTTCGGGAGGCTACCACGCTCCGGCTTTTGGTATCCAGATCCTTGATAATGAAATCAATGTCACAGCCAAGCATGTTGTTGGCAATCCGCACCTGGCGGTTTAAAGTGTCTGCATTCTCCCGCCCGTCTCCGCTTAAGTTAATCATCATTTCATTCATTGGAATAATGATACGAAAGCCATTATAATATGTGACTGCTACCATCCAGCCGCTCTCCAGCTTCTCAATACCACCAAGCTGACCTGTGAGTACCTTTCTGGTACGGTGTGCATTTAAAAGCTGGTGCCATCTGGTATCCTCCTGTTCCTGTGCACTCTCCACCTGCGCATCAACGTCAATTGTTAAGACACCTTCATAGGCTGCGCGTGGAATTTCTTTTTCCGTTACTTCTTCAATTGCTTTTTTTGTGTTCGCCATGTGTTGCCCTCCTATTATTTATACGACAAGAAGGCACAAAAAAAACAGTCTGCATAAAACAAACTGCTTTTTCGTGCCTTCTTTTTACGACTATCATTCTATTATAAAGAGAATCCGAAGTCAATATTAGAGATGTTGCAATAGTGTCGCATTTTGGTTGCAAATAAATACACTTGCTAATATTGGATGCAAAAATCTTCATAAATCCAAATCCAATAAATTTTAATACCATCAAACCCTTATAACCAATCTCCCAGGTTATTATTTATTTCCAAAATTTCGCTATTTTTTATGAGATAAAATCACCATCACCGAAAGGCAATACCTGAAGAATCCCCTTTTGCACATATTTATCAGTAAATATACTGACTAATTAGTTGATATTTTGCAGATATCTGCTATAATACAAGTAGAAAGGAGTTGACGATTATGGCATCTGTTATGAGTGCAATTAAAAATACGGTTCCGATCAGCCAATTCAATCGTGGTCTTGCCGGAAAAATTTTTGAAGATGTGAAGCAGAGCGGTACTAAAGTTGTAATGAAAAACAACGTTGCAGAATGTGTTCTCATTTCTCCTGAAGAATACATCCGCCTGATGGATGAGGTAAATGATGCTCGTCTTCTTGCTGTTGCTTCTGAGCGTATGGCACACTTTGATCCAGCCTCATTAATTTCTGAGGAAGAAATGAACCGTCGTCTCGGTATTACAGAAGACGATCTTGCCGATTTTGACGAGGTAGACATTGAATGAATTGGAAACTAGAATACCTTCCGGAAGCAGAAAAAGACTTAAAAGACCTGGATGGAAGTCAGCGTATTCTTGTTCTGAAAGCCATCAAAAAAGTTCAGCAAAATCCACTGCCAATTGAGGAACAGGGCTATGGAAAGCCACTTGGTAATCACAGCAGCACGAGCCTTGCTGGACTTCTGAAAATCAAACTCCGCGCTGCTGGTTTACGCGTTGTATATCAGCTTCGCCGTACAGAATCATCTATGATTATTATTGTAATCGGTGTCCGAGCAGACGAAGAAGTCTATGAAATTGCTCAGAAAAGAGCGATTAAGCATAATCTTTTCGATTGACCTGCACCTTTTTAAGTGATTACATTCATCTGGATAAAACTTTTGTTAATACACAAGCAATTACCGTGAACCACCGATACCCCTTATAATTCTTTCATACTATTTCAACGGATGAGCCAATTATACTCTTTTCTACAGTCTAAAATGTAATCCAAATAAACTGTATCATCCTCAATCTGATACAAGATCAAATACCAGTTTTTTATAAACATTTTGTGATACTTATTGCATGGAATATACGGCTCATCAAAAAAGGGAAAACGATTTGGACTGTACGTTAAGGAACGCATTGCTTCCATTAATTCTTTTTTCTTATTTCTTGCGGCATCCTTATCTACCTGTGCCAGAAAACGAATATGTACTCCAAGCATTTGCTTGGCCCGGTCGGATACGATAACTTTATATTTTCTTCTTTCTGACATTTTCAGCCCTCATCTATTATATTATCAAGATAACTTTCCAATTCATCAAGACTGCATCCTGTTCTTCCTGCCAGACGATCCTCTTCAACAGCAAGCAGTTCTTCTCTTAATTTCAACATTTTCTCCCGTCGGTTAAAGGATTCAATATCCATCACCACAAGATCACCTTCTCCATTTTTTGTCAGAAAAACAGGCTCTGAAGATTTACGGCAAAGATCTGCAATCTCATTATAATTTTGTCTAATAGCAGCTGATGGACGAATGTTCATAAGATCACCTCTCGCTTTCATAGTAATATTATATACATATTATAATTTTATTATGCTATATTTGTCAACATCTATTACTGGCATATTCCATTTCTGCCCCAGCTTCTCTATTTTCATTCTGAAATTATCTCTCAATCGTAAAATGAAATACTAACTGTTCCTGATCCTCCGATGAAGTTCTTAAGGATTTTCGAATTCCGGTGGTATCTGCAAAAGTTCCACCATAAGCATCTACCTTGATCCATTTACCGTTTAGATTTACTTCATTCCACTGGTGTGTCCAGCTGCCGGCATTCACATGCCGTACCGGAACATTCGCAGCCTCACAAAGCAGTGTGTACGCTTTTGCATATCCAGAGCAGGCAGCCTTTTTCATAACCAGAGCTGCATAAGCTTCATTGCCATAGTTTTTCTTGTATGCCTCTGAAGACTGATTTAACTGCCAGGAACAGTGCTCGGTCAGATACCGGAATAATACAAAAGCCCGCTCCTTTGTATTCATATCCGCAGTTACATATTTTTTTACAATTTTCTTTGCTTCTTTTTTTGCCAGATTAATGCGTTTGGATTTATCCGGCTCTTTCACTGTCACCTTACATTTTAAGGTTCGTTTTCCAACTTTGGCATAAATGTATGCCGTTCCGGCTTTTTTTCCAGATACTTTCCCGGTAGCAGAAACGGATGCAACGGATTTTTTAGAAGAACTCCATTTTACTTTCTTTTTGCTTCCTGATACCTTCAGCGACGTGGAAGCTCCCCGATTGATGGTGACCGCTGATTTGTTCAGTTTCATTTTTGCAGCCTGGACACCCACTGGTCTTATAAAGCTCCCAAGGAATAAAACCACCAGTGCCAGCCAAACCATTGTTAATTTCTGCTTCCCTATATTACATTTTTTTGCTTTTCTCATTGCAAACCCTCCGTTTTTGAAATCGTTTCCTGTTGCAGCTCCAATGTAGCAATTTGATTTTTTCTGTGTCAATAGGATTTTGAAAAATTAAAAAAAGTGACTTACAATTATGCAAATCACTTTTTCACAATTATTATTTTATATCATAGACAATCCGTCTGCAATTTCATACAGGTTGCATTTTTGTTGAAATAAGGTAGCATTCTTCAACAATAGCACAGTGCATCTTTTCTACCCGCATAATAAATCAGGGTCTCCATACGTTCCTGCCTGGACAAGATGCAGGCTATGTAGTCATCGATGATACGCCTATCTTTATATGGTATGTTCAGATGCTCGTATCGCATTGCTAATTCTAACAGATCTGCATTATCTTGAATAATCTCTTTCTCCTTTTCGTTAATCTGTTTCATGCTTTCGTTTCTCATTTCTTCTGTGTCGCTGTATGTTAGTAATACAGCAGTTTTGTTGTTCAATTTTTTCCCTCATCCTTTCCAATGCTAGGTTATTTGGTATATATTCAGTGTACGACAATTTATTCTCAGTAGCAAGAATTATCGTACGATGAAATTCGACACTCTTCGAAAAATATTACTTATACATTTTCAATTACCGGTTCCAGACTCAGTCTATCAAATTGAAAATCTCTATATCAACAGAATTTATATTTTTAAAATATTTATATTCTGTCGGTATGTTACGATAACAGGTAAAACCAGCTAAAAAAGCTGTCTACATACATAGATTTACATTTTTTCAGGATTCCAATCTATTACATCGAATCTTCCGTTTTTCTTTTTTCCTTTAAAAATGATTTCTTTTTTTAAGGCTTCATCTTGAATCTTATAACTATCCCAGTCCAAATACTCATACACTGCCGGCATAATAATGTTTCCATTAAAATCTATAGCACCATATCCATTTTTTCCTTTTACAACAGCAAATTCTTCAAGAAATATTTCTGAAATTTCAGAAAACGCTTTGAATTCTTTGATAATCTGTACAGAAGTAGTTTCATCTGATTTATCGGAATACCGAAGCAGTAATACATGTCCGTTTCGTACTGCCATTCCTGTAGATGCAATGACTGGAAGATTGCTGATTGAATCACATTTATCAATAAGCACAGTGCCATTTTTGTCAATAATTGCCCAGCCTTTAGATGTCTTCACCCGTGCCATTGTACCCTTACGCTCAAAAGAATTGGCTTCTTCATAGTTTCCAATCATATAACTTCCATCTTCCGAAATATAATAAAACCCATTTCCTTCACTGACACAGGATGAATGATCTGACATGGACGAAGCTTCTGTATATTTGGGTGTAATAACTACCTTCCCATCCGCCTTTGAAATAAACCCAATCAGTCCATCATGATTAATGACACGGCAATAAGCTGAAAATGGATCTTTTTCGATTGCCATATAAACATCAGACAACACCTTTTTTCCTTTTACCAGATATGCTCCTCTATTATCGTACACAATACGGGTACCATTCTCTGAAACGGTCATGGAATCATCATACCTATATTTTCTGCAATTTCGCATATAAAAGCATCCAACTACAGAAATGCTTATAAGCACAACAGTGAATAGCACTGTGAAAAAAGTGAATCCTGGATTTATATTCTCCTTTTCTTGCGTGTAATCCTCATCATTTAAGCTAATTGCTTTTAATATTTTTTCAATCATATCCTCTTCTCCTTGTAATATTTGCTAGGTCTACAGTTACAGGGGCTGCTATAGAAATCTTGTCATTAAAAGTATAAATGGTTGTTTTGAATAATGCCATGTCAATACGTTATGAAATGACAAACTTGGAAATCTGATTCATTCCAAAGATTGGGTTGAGATACGTTTCGTGAGAGCCTTTGTATAAATCAGCCTTTCACAATGTACTGACATCGATTTTTGGAAAAATATGACTTATGATAATATCAGCAACAGGAAAGGAGGCAAACGACAATGACTTATGCAGATGATGACCAGTACAGTTTCCCCAACAGGAGAGACTGAACAGAACGGAGGTGCAGCAGATGGATAAAATGACAGAGACCGAAATTCAGGCAGCAGGCAGAATCGTCATGGAAATAGCCAGAAGAAATGGATACGACGAAGGACGCTATTTTGCAAATATGCTTAAGGATGAAATGATCTCACATCGGAACACTTCTTCTGATGATATCCATGCTTTCGAGGAGGCCACGGGATATTTCTGGGAATATCCTACTGACGTGTCAGTGTTTTTTTTAGCAATATTTTTGGCGCTATACATTATTGGTTCAGTATTAATGAACAAGAAAAAAGTCTAATAATTATCCGGTTATATACGGAAATTATAAAAAAAGAAATTTGTTATGAGTTATTTAAGAAGCAGATTAGATCCACCGCCTGTGTGTGGACGCGACCACCTATGAAGAAAGAGAAAAATGGGCAGAAAAAGGTGAAGCGCTTGCAAGAAATATGCGTGAAGAATATGGACTTGGTGATGAACAGGTCAAGAGAATTATCAAAGATAATTACCTCGACCGTCTTCGCTGATACATATAAAAATAATACTTTAGGAGGATTAGAAAAATGGCAAGACGATTAGAAACAAGTTCAGATGACTGGCACAAATTTAACGAAAAGGCAGATAAGATTCAGCGAAAGCATTCCGCTGCTCGTACAAGTGATGAGCGTGAAAAATGGAAACGCAAGGCAGAAGAACTGATTGATTATATGCGAGACAAATATGGTTATGATGACAATGTAGAGCGTATTATCGATATGTACTATTTGGATCGACTGTAATGTCCTATCTTCTGGTTTCAATAACCCAGAAGACAAGACGATAAGAAAAGTGATATTTGTTAAATTGGTTTTACAGGCACTTCTATTCCAGGGGTGCCTTTTTCCTGCATATTTTGATGTGTCAGATGTAATGCCGAAACATTTCATAATATTTCCTGTATTCTGCACTGGTATCAAGCTCTGCTCCCATTCCAAGAAGAATCCCTGCAATGATGCTCCTGCGACAAACTATCTGGAGAACGGACAATCCACCAAATTTCATCATAGTCATATGTACAAATGTTTGGAATTCGATCAATATAAATCATGCTATTTTAATCTACCTTAACAATATTCTCATTATTTTAATGAGGTTTCGTTCCAGATTGTCAGTATCCTGGAACCCAGTCGCTGCATTTTACTGATTTCCCTGGATGCCTTGTAAATGTCTGTATCCAGGCACAGTTGTGGCATCATTGCTAATTGTGTTTCCTTTTGCTTTGCCATTAATGGATCTGTTCTTTTTCCTTCAATCAGCTTCTGGTAATTAGTATAAAGCTGCGGACACTGTTCTTTTAACAGGGAAGGAATATTTGGATATACGACTTTCTGAATTATGCCGGATGCCCAGTATCCTGTTATGGTCAGGTCAATCGGGTTAACATACACATGATTAAAGAAATTAATATCGATGATACATCCGTGAATGCGTCCATATCCTCCGATTTTTTGAATGGTGCCAGCAACTTTTTCCTGAAAGGCAGTATATTTGTCCATAGGGGTCTTAATTGTTGCAATCATCTGATCCATATGGTCATAATAATACTGGATATCCTTATGTTCCAGCCGTTTCAATATTCCGCCGTGCAGTATGGATAACAGCCCCTGCTTGCTCTTATGTATAAAACAGTAATAACCATTTTTCTTCAGCATATAAAGAATATGAATTTTGCGGCTGAAGTCCATGCTGATATTGGTTCCCCTCATGAAATCCTGGTAGGCCTGAGCTGTAATTTCATAAATACCATCTTCATAATCTGAAAAGTAATCATATTCCCAGTCCATCAGGAAATTTTTCAGATGAGGATTGTTATTACGGTACCCTATCTGATTGTCCGCATAGATTCTCTCCTCTCCGTCATCATAAAACACATTCCGGTGCGTGTGCCCACTGACGTACACAAACTTGGCATGAGCATTTGGATTGGAATTCCAGTCTTTCTGTGGACTATGGGTAAATATTACCGTATTTTTCTGACCCAGAACAGGAAGCAGTTCCTGATACAAATTCTCAAACTTCTGGCTTTCCTGAATTTCCATCTCTCTGTTTATGGTATTCCGGTATATGCCGTCATTTGCATTGAATTCCTCGTTACAGCCGGAAAAGCCTGTCCCTCCAAGCACTATAAGCCTGGAACAGCGAAGTTTCTCAGTAAGTTCCGTGTGTGTCATTTGTTCCAGTTCTGTATACGGAATAATCCCATGGTCATCAACTTCATTTTCATAAAACAAATCATTTTGCAGCAGATACATACCATGTTCTTCCAGTAATTTCCGGTATTTATCCGTAATCTGTTCTACCGAAAGGTCCGGGAATTCCCAAAACTCGTGGTTACCGAGCACGAACAGGAATGTCTGACGTCCATAAGCTGAATGGGCAAGCAGTTTTACGAACAGCTCAAACAGGGAAAAATCTGAAGATATGTCGCCGCCTATGAGTGTGACACCGCAGGATTCCTGTACAATGGCATCTACAATTTTCTGCAGGGTAAAAACGACGTCTTCCCTGGAACGGCATCCGGCATTTTGAATTCGGTGCATTAAATGCAGGTCCGTGATATAGCTGATCCGGTTGTAACTCCTGAACATATCAGAAGAAGCAGGCTCCCTTGATTCTTGCAAGATTACTGCCGTCTCTTCCTCATTTTTTTCCGTTGGAGGGAATTCCTGGATGAACTTCTGATTATAAGTATATTTCTCATATGGAATTCCAAATTTTTCACATATGGAGCTGGTCAGCCTGGCGTCCTTAAGCTCCAGCTCGTTTGTGTTGTTCAGATATTTCAGACCTTCGCAGAGAACCAGGTTTGAATCAGATAAATCCCCTTTCAGGAAGGATACAAAGTCAAAGAAATACTCAAATTTATGAAGCTGTTTGGCTATCGTTTGCCCTTTGCTGTTCTTCCACTGCTGAATCACTATAAATTTATCTTTCCAGTAAGATTTACTGATGCTATAAAGAATATCTGTGTCGGCAGTGACTGGCAGTTTTGTTGTACTGTCTGTCTGGTACATGGAAGTATCTATTTCCAGATCAATAGCCCCGGACAAGTCGCAGTTCCTTAAATCCCTATTTCTTGAGCTAGCAAAATCTTCAAAGGCAGTAAAAACGTGGCAGACTTTTACGCAACAGCTTTCGAGGCGGTATAATACTTTACGTCCCCGGCAGTTCGTGTATTGGTAAACTGAGGTTTCATTGCAATAAAGGTGCGTTTGGGAATCAAAATACCCTCTTGTTTCTGTCACCACGTTATGATTGACCCAGTCATTTGCGAAATCCCTTACTTCTTTTTTCCGTCTTGAATTTGTTACTTTTGATTGTTGGTTGTAATTAAATTTTTGGACTACTTCTTCAGGATCATAAATCAGGCATAACCCCTGTACAGCTTCACCACCGCAGTAATCTTTGGAAAGGTATTCCATAAGGATATCCATACGTCTTTTATCAGATGGATCATGATAAGCATACTGGAACAGGAAAAAGCGCAAGGGCATTTTTTCAAAAAACGCTGACCTTTCATATTTTCCGCACACTTTTTTCAGTTCTTCATAGGTACTGCAGGCGTTAAATTTATCCAGCCAGTTCTGGTATTGCTTTTTCACCGTTTTTTCAATATGCTGGTATACTTTCCTGTCCTCCGGTGACAATCCAGGCAGGCTGCCATTTATCGTATCAGAGATTAATGAATTCCTGGCATACAGTCGATTGGTATCAAGATGGAATTTGTGTATTATTTCATCGGGAAAGTCATATTGGTAATAACAAGCATCATCATAGATATCCCCATCGAGAAACTGATAGTATTCTTCAAAGTCTGGAAATATTTCTTTATGTTTACTGGAATAAAGTTCATCTGGATCACCTAAATAAAACCATTCCTCTTCCACAAAAAATTCCTGACGGATCACGTCAAAGCCCCTGTGCCCGCTTTTTCTCAATCCAAATTTCCGTTCAGCTCTAAGAATATCTATATTTCTGGATAGTTCTTCTGGGACAGAATTTACTGTCAGGTCTCCAGCTTTTAATTTTTTAATAATCCTTTTCACTTCTGAGTTTTTTGCAATTATTCCAGTCATATCATTCCCCCTCCTTTACCTTAAGTTTTCCCTTGTAAAATCATATCATTGACAGCATATGAGGTACGATAAAAAGCTGGATTTCTCCAGCCTTTTTCAATAAAATCCAAGAATATCATTCTGTATTACTTTATCGCAGAAAGTGTCCTAATACTAAGGACAATAGGTATTACCATAATGATGCTTATCCAGATGCTCTGGAAAATAATCCAGGAAAGGACGGAAAGAATAAGGAAAACAATTAGTTTCATCCAGGCATCTATTTGTAGCTTCTTTTTTTTGAGCAATATACAGGATATAACCAAAGTAACCGGGCAGACCAGAACTGGGATAAAAATTCCTACAGCCAGAAGCAGCGCCATTACTCCGGTAAAGCTGCCAAGCAAAGCCGTGAAAGCACCGGGGAGAACCATATAACCGCTGATATAATCAGACATCATTCTTGCTTCAGAAACCATATGTGTTCCAGCTGTTGTGATGTGCTTTGTATAAAACAACAGTACTGCAATTCCTGCCATTCCTATTACAAGAAACAGAGTGTATACTCCGATGAATATTGTTGAGAGCCATGCTGTTACTGGAAGTTTTTCTTTTGCGTTCATAATAAATCCTCCTGTTTTGCAAAGCAACCTCTTTTCGGTATTTTACTATTTCGATGCTGCAGTATAATAAAATTTATTTTATTATACTGCAATTCAGTTGAATATACTACTACTTTGGGCGCAAAACATTAAGCGGAAAATGACAGGGTCGAAAAATCGAACAGGTCACCGATAGAGAAATCATCCTTGGGTTTCAGCGCGTCAATTACATGCCGGAGTGCTTTCTGGCGCTTGGCTTCATCCCGCACGATTCCAAATAAACTTGCCGTATTTCTTGCATCCACAAGGGCATCGTGTTGGTGTCCACAGAAATCCTTCCCTGCGTACATAACCGCATCTTTTAAGGAAACATTGTGTTCCAAACCGAGGGTATGTCCATATTCGAATTGAAAATCAAGCCAGGCAGTGTCAATATACTTCTTATCTTGGACAGATAATGAGACGTTTTTTAATTGGATTTCCCTTGAAATTTGGGCATAATCATTATCACTCCACTGGATAATCTGAATGTCATCCTGGATGCTGTTGCACCAGGAAAAAAACATACGTAAGGCATCATCAAAATAAGGTGCCGATTCCACCATGGATGTTTTGATTCCCGTCAGTTTTTCATATCTTTTTTCAATGCGGGAATTGAAATATGGTTTAACAAGAGTGACAAAGCTGCCAATCTCCTGATACGCTTCATCCAATAGGATAGCGCCGATTTCAATGACTTCGAGTTTGCAGATTGCACGCTCTGCCATGTATACAGAAGCAATTGGATTCATTTCAAGATCAATAACAACATATTTCATGGTAGTCTCCTCCTTCTTGTTATGCTCAGAACAGCCGTTATCTGAGGTTGTTCCATTGATTGGATAATATGAGCATAACATGGGGACTAGAGCAACTCAATGTCAATGCGTTACGAAAGGACGGAGAAAACAGGAGTGTCAGTACGTTGCGAAAGGGTGGATTTTCAGAAATCTGGATGTATGGTATAAGAATAGGTATAGATTACTATTGGCAATTCAGATAAGGAGGAATCGAAATGCAGAAGAAACGAAATATTATTTCACTGGTCGAAACTTACAACGAAGTGGATACCGAAAAGTACATCAAATCCTACATGTTTATTAAAGGATTTGCAGTAGCAAAAAATCTGAAACAGACGCTGATCGCACTGGCAGTGGCAAGATATTTCCATAATGGGCAGTACCGGAAAGACGGAATGCCGTATATTGTCCATCCATTAAAAGTCTGTAGTACATTAATCAATTATGGAATTGATGATGATACAACGCTTGCTGCTGCCCTGCTGCACGATCTGTTGGAAGACTGCAGTGACAAACTTCCTCTTAAGGGTCGGGAACTGATTACGGAATACCATCTTTCGCAGGAGGTACTGGATATTATCACACTTCTTACCAAAGAGTCAGGTTTAGATGACTATGAATTAAGTGTTTACTTCAAAAAAATTGAGCGGAACTGTAAAGCATCTTTGATTAAACTCAGTGACCGGCTGCATAACAGCACCAGCTTGTATACTTTCAGTTTTGATCGGATGCGGAAATATATCAAGGAAACAGACAATTTCCTGATTCCGATGGCTTCCTACTGCAAAAATTATTATCCAGACTATACAAATTCTTTTTCTATTCTGAAAAGTAATATCTACTCACTGAACAACAGCATGAGGATCATGATGGATAAATTTGACGAATTTCAAGTACAAACCTCATCTTTAATAGATCGTGCAGAACATAAAGTATCTGGATAAAAGTCACATTATTATTATGAAATCATTACTCATGATGGTTATGAATTTCTGATATAGAAAGAGAACAGGATTTTCTGGGTAGAAGAGATCCTGTTCTTTCTCTCTAGTTTCCCGCTCGTTTCCAGGCTTTTTTAATTAAAAAAGTTTCCTACAAAAATTAAGTTATTTTTGCACCATACATTTCAAGAACGTTAAAAAAAGTTTTAGTATCTTTATATTCCGGCAGTTGAATATTTTTTAACACAGAGCTTTTAACATAAAGATTTGGTAAAAATGGTACCACCATATACTTGCGTGTTTTAACATTAATAATAATAACTATATCATGAAGATTGAATAATAAATTGTATGCTGCTTCTTTTATATCGTCAACATCATGTGTAAGTTCTATATGATCTAGTTCGAATTGTTCCAAAGTGTATAAATTTATAATTGGAACACATTTGCTGGTAAAATCCGTTGAAAGAGTATTCAAAATATATGTATCAATTCCGTTATTATAGTTAGAATTTTCGAATTTTGGCTCAATTATATTTTCAATTTCATTTGTATCTGAATTTAAGAGTAATAATACACGGCGATCAGCTCCCACACAGTATAATCTTATTAACAGTGTATTGGAATTTGGAATATATATTGCATTTGTAATATTAAAATAAGGTAATCCGTCTATAGAATATATATCTTTAATAGGAATTTCCAGTTTCTCGGATGCTCTTAAAAAAATCTCTTCTGATAGATTACTTGTGCATTCAAATATACAAGTGTTTTTTTTATTCCTTCTCCATTCCTGAAGTCTTATTCTATGCGCATTTGCTCTTGCTTCTTCCATGTAATTATATCCAATAATGAATGATGTTTCAGTGGAATTAAATGAAATAAAATCACCTTTAAAAGATTGTAAATGTTTTAAAGTTTGAGCATCGTATACTTCATATTTATTAATTTCTACTCTAACAAATATATATTTTCCTTTGGGACTTATATAAAAATCATAAATCCGTCTTTCTACATAATTAAAAAGCTCATTATTCTGAGTAATTAATTTCCGAGTTATAAGGTCATAAATTTGAAAAATATTATTTGTACAAAGAATATATAACTTGTCAGAAGCATATAAGACCTTATGGATTGACTCATAAAATTTTATTTCATACATGTCTGACATTGTTGTCAAAGTCCATATTTGAATATACTTTTCAGAATATATAATTAGATATTTTTTGTCCGCAGAAAAAAACTGTCCCAAAATATTTTCAGTTGTGTCTTGATATTGATTCAAAACTGTACTGTTAGAAAGGTCTAAACTGTAGGAAATTTGAATTCCTTTGGAATTCTTAAACAGTATCATATCCTCAAAACAATCGTACACATCAATATAATTAACATATTTTGAAGTAAATAATTCTTTGTCTTGGACAAAGGACCAGACAATTATATTAGTAAATTTGCTATGTAATACACCGTTGTTTAATACTAATAAAAGACATATTTCTGATTTGTGCTTAATAAATTTAAACTCCTGTACCATTTCATTATATTTAGGGGTGGAATTTAATATTATTCTTTGTTCAACATCTAAGATAAATATTTTTTTTCCATATGATGAAATAGATAAAGCCATATATCTTCCTTCATGGCTGAACTTTAAATACTCCACATGTTCAAAATAATTTAAATCTTGAGGTAAAACTGGTAGAGTTATTCGAAATTCTTCCTTTAACGAATGAGCATTCAAAAAAATAATGTCTGGATCATAAGCAATTGTCACAGCTATATATCTTCCTAAAGGATCTATTGCAATTCTAGGAGACATATAAATATCAGAAAAACGAAATTGCTCAAATGACGTATGCTTAAAGAATTTTTTTAAAGCTACTTTTCGTGTAATAACAAGTGTATTTTGAAAAATAGGATAAAGGATTAAAACATTGTTTTGATTACTAATGATTAAATATTTATCATCTGAACTTATTTTTATAAAATTACGATAATCTATAAAGTTTTTCACAGAATTAAATCTTTTAATGCTTTTTATTTTTAAGCATTTCATTGTATTTGCATCATAAATATTAACTATAAAATTGGTATAACCATTTTTATTTACGCGTGAAACTGTAAAGATTAATTTGCCAGATACGCTATATTCCCCATATATGTATTTCATATTTTTAATGGGATTTAAAGGGTCGCTATTTGATAATACATACTCTTCTGATAGTGATTGAGTATTCCAAGCTTTAAATGTGTTATCTTCCACAAGAGTAAAAATATGTTTTCCATCTGGTGAAAAAATCGCGCTTGAAATATTACCATTATGACTTTTGAAAAACATAGTATTTATAGTCAGCTTAGAACCTGTAAATACAGAATTTTCCATTTCAAATCCATATAAACGACAGTTTGTTAAATCAAGATAAGAAAGATTTAAGTCTGATAAAGAACCTTTAATTCGATATATAATATCTAATATATTTTTTACCCCAATACCAACAGTTTCATTAAGGACATTTCTATAAATATTCAATACATCATAATAAAAATCATGTTTATATATAGAATTTAGAATTGTGGATAAATCACTCATAAATAAAGAAACCGATGAATGTAACACAATACTATTGAATTCGCGTAGACAATTTATGCTCGTATTTTTGTGTTTAGTATTTAAAGCTAATTGCATGTCAGTAGTAATTTTCATTGCAGCAAAAAAATCACGGATATGCTGATGAATAAATCCATAGTTTTGGTTGTTAACATAAAGTATTCCAAGGGAATATACACAATATTCAAGGATTGCCTGTATGTAGGTCTGATGTTTGGTGGTGAGTTCTATTAAATATTTTGCATAGGTTCTAGTATTAAAACTACCATCGTTTCCTTTGTGATAATCTTCAAAAAAAGCTACACCGTATTTTCCGCAAATATCTGTATCTTCACTTCCTGTTAAAATTCGATCGGTAATTACTTTTATTGTTTCTTGATTAATAGAATAGAGAGAGTTTTTCTCCATATACCAGCCAATTTCCGGAAGAATAAAATCCAGAATGAACCACTGCATTTTTTCATCAAGAGAATTGGAAACATAACCATCTCCTGCTTTTTTACGGTCCAGTTTGATCTCTGCAATTCGGTTGCGGACAGTATACTTGGTGCTTCGCTCACTGAAAAATGCATAAAGAATCTCTCCTGGGGTGGAAATATCTGCCGTGTTATACAACTGTGCATAAAGCTTCAGGAAAAGTGGAGTCTTTAACGTTTCCATAAGACGGCTGTTTTTACAGACCATTTCAAAAGGAATCTTACAGTTGGCCAAATAATCTTCGATAACCGGCTCACTGACACCGGTTAAATAAAGGCGCTTAAAAGAAGCATCCAGATCATATAGTGTTTCATCAGCCCGGCTTGTGATAATGGCTGTAATATTCTTATGTTTTTCCAGCAGTTCCTTTATTTCATCTACAATCAGCTCTGATGGAGTACCGAGGAAATCTTTTTCTTTTGTAGATAGCTGTTTCTTAGAGACTTCATTTAATCCATCCAGCAGTAAAAGATATCTTGTATTCTCTTTGTCCGTATTCAGAAGCTGTTCCATATAATCCGTCATGGAAGTGTCCTCTTTATCCATGATCTGTGACATCTCCTTGGAATTTTCCGAAAGAAGGCACTGTTTTTCAACAGAGCCAAGCAGCATATACAGATATCTCTGAATAAACGTTGAATGGGAGGAACGATATGCATTACAGTAGTCTGCCGGAGCTTTGGACAGTTCGATAAATAAAGGGATTACGTTTTTAGCAGCTGCTGGAAAAAAATCTTTATCTTTGTAGGTATATTCCATAACAAAATTTAAAGCGGTAGTTTTTCCGATTCCTCCCTCACCGATCAGGTACATATTGCGGAGATTTTCCGTATCATCCAGAATTTCAGCTAAAGGTTTTTGATCATCGGCATTTTCTAAATTTTCAGAAACACGAATCGGAAAATTCATCACATGGGAAGATGTGGAAGATAAGGGCATAATTCTTTTGTCGATATCCAGACCGGCAAAACGGCTTCCGGCCTTACGGCTCTCTTCGTACCAGAGTTTTCCTGCTTTCCATGCTGTTTCCGGCTGCAAAAAACTTTTTTTTTGCCGCTGTCTTTGAAATGCGACAGGGCCACTTTGAATGATATTACGGGATTGATGGATGAGTCCAGACGAAGTCTGTGTTGCACCTGTTGGTGAGATTGTTTTTCGCGAAAAATAATTAGTATCCCTGGTTGCTTTGGGTATGTAACTTGTATCTTCCATCAGCCTGCATAAATCTTCCTTCATTTCTACTGCAGTCTGGTAACGGAGGGTGGGTTCATATTCACAGGCGTTTTGCAGAATCCTTTTCAATCCTTCTGGAACAGAGGCTTTTAGGTATGGAAGTGTTTTTTCAGTATGTAGTCTTTGCTCATAATGATCACTCATAGGAATGATATCTGCCAATTCATAAAGAACAAGACCTAGCGAATAAATATCGCAGCGATGGTCAACTGCATTGCCGTTTTCCTGCTCCGGAGACCAGTAGTTACGGGTGCCTTCTTGAAAAAATTGAGGAGAGTTTTCTTTCCTCGCGATTCCAAGATCGCCGAGGCAATAATGATCATTGAACCAGAAAATATTTTCCGGTTTGATATCCTGATGAATAATTCCGTTATTATGTATCCAAATAAGAGCATCGCAAAGGTCAATACCGATAGTTAGGATCTTTTCAACATTTTCTGGTTTTATTTGAGAAATTCTCTGCTTTTGGTATATATAAGTATCAATTATATCCGTCATACATTTTGCAAGAGGCATCTCAATTGCATAATCTACGCCAATCCTGTTAAAGCTTTCGCATTTCCATGTCAGCTTGTTAGAACCAGTAAGAGGAATTATATTGGCATTTATATTTGGAATATCATTGGAACTTCTTAACATTGACCCGTTGCATATTTCTTGGAAAATTTTTTTGCCAATACGAATATCCTTTTCTACCATATCATTTAGTCTTTCCATTTCGAACTTTAGATTTTCTGTATTACATTTTTTAGTAACACAGCAGATCAGTTTTACTGCTTTATTGTCTACTTGATAAACATTTGTTCTACCGCCGGATCCGGTTCCAAGCTCTTTGATAACATCTGCTCTGAAATATTCTTTCACGGATTCCATTTTTGCCTTCCGGACTGCTGTTCTCTCCTCTTCGTCTTGAAATTCGTTCAAAGAATAATTAGGGTTTATATTTCGTTCAAATACTTCCATGTCATTCTTCCTCATGTTCTTTCGAATATATTTTTATTTGTACTGCCGAAATGTCATCCTGAGAACCGGACTCACTGGCAGCATAAAATAATGGAGTAACTGCAAAGGGGGATGTATTCTTTTGTATAACGGATTGTATATCAGCATTGCTACATGCAGAAGAAATCCCATCCGTCATCAAAAAGAGCATATCATATGGTTTCAATGAAATCCAGGCAGTTTCCAGTGGATGAAACCCATATCCATATGCGTCCATTCCAATGAAAGCCGTTAATTTGTTAAGATCTGACCTGTACTGTGGATTATCTTTGGAATACAGGCCATTCTTGACTGATAAAGCGGCTTTGGACTGATCTTCTGTCATCTGGAAAAGAGCTTTCTCATGGTAGAAATATCCCCTTGAATCACCGGACCAGAGAAATTTAACCTTTTCTTTTTCGCGGTCTACTATGCAGACAGCGGCTGTTGTACCTAGAATCATATAAGGACTCCGGATGATCCTGTTATTGGCTGTTTGAAAAGCATCTGAAACCATGCATGATACCTGTTCCGGAGAAAGCTTGTCATGCAGTTTCATATGTACGTTATAGAATTCTTCTGCCGCATACAGCGATGCACATTCCCCGTATGGACCGCCACCCATTCCATCGAATACTGCAAACAGGCTGTACCGGCATCGATTGGTGGCTGTAAAACAAAAGGAATCATTGTCGGTACTGCATTCTTTTTTATAATGGGAACCGATCAGAAAATTATCTTCATTGTTTTTATGTCCGGCTCCCTTATGTGTTTCCCCGGCAGCAGAAAAAGAAAGTTTATAATCTGGCATATAAAATAAAGGCTCCTCCTATTATAAATGCGTATGTATCATCATATATAAAACGGTATGTTTTGGACCAGCTCAGTAATGATCCATTTTCAAAAGATTCCAGAACATTATCGTTATTCATGAGAAAAAATTTTTCCTGAGCTTCTTCAGATACTTTCAGACGATAGCCTTTCTCTCCGCCTAAACAATAAAAGGTAAGAAAGTCACTTGGAGCATCATCCAGAAAGAGATCGTGATCCAGCAAACTTCCACAGACTTTAATAGTTTCGTATTCCATAGAATAATATTTCCAGTTATTTTCACTGTCAGAAAGAAACATAAAAGCTATAGGGAAAACATTTCCGGGATCATTTGGATCTTTTCGCATAAACGAAAACACATTTGGCATATTTCCTGTCATTGTAATAGGAAAAGTTTCCCCCGAAATCCTATGGTTATTAAACTGAGTCGGGAGTTCATTCAAATATTCCGTATAATACAGATTCTGATAGAGACATGTGATTCTTCCGTATTTTGTATTGATGTCCTGTAGAGAAGAATATTGACAGATTGATATGTCAGTCTCATATTCCAGATCTTTCCTTTCGAGGATATATGATTCTCCTTCTTTGAAATGATCTGATGTACTATAGGGAGTTAATTTCTTAGTTCCATCAAAAGTGCAAAGATAACTCATTTATCAGTATTCTCCTTTTTGAAAATTGTGGCATTTTTCTGAAACGGCACCAAATGTTTGCTGTATTCGTTATTCTTTACGTAAAAAGCTGTTTTTCTTACCAGAAAATCAAACATTACATTTTCTGGATACCGGGAAAGTATTGCTTGGGAACAACGGTATGCTATAGGACGCACTATTTGAAGCTTTTTTAAATAAATAGTTTTTTCGGTTGCTTCCAGTGGTTTCCTGCTTTTCCGCTTTTTGTTTTTTATTACATACCGGAAAATTACTTTAATAGCAAATAGGTTTACAGGATATATTTCAGCAACTACCAAAACAGACTTGATCCAACCATATCTCTGCAAAGATTTCATTGCGGTAATCGTATCTGTAAAATCCATATATTCCTTATAATATTTAGTCGGATAATTTGAAAAACGTTGAAAAGCAGCTATTGCGTGAGCAAATTCCTGCTTTGTAATTCCATAACAGTTGCTGTATACACTTGTAAACTTGTTAATAATGTTTTGGCATGACACTTCTCTGACATATCCGGTAGTATTATCAGAAGCAGTCATAATAATATTTTCAATAAAATCTCTTGCGTATAAAGGAGATTCATGTGCCAGATTTAGGAGGCTGTTGATCTGTGCTTTACTGCTGTTTAATATAAGCCCCATGGTAATGATGTCATTACGGCTGAAAACCCGTTCCATATGCTTATGAATCAGGTCAAAAGCTAATGCCTGCTCCTTTTGTTTTTGCGCAATTCCAAATGAGGCATATAATAAATTAATTAAACTTGCTTTCCACGTGTCAGTTTCATTGTTTCTGGCAATCCTCTTCTTTATTGATGGCTGGTCTTCCCTGTTAGTTTCTGTAGAAAATTGCAGATAACTGTTTGTCAAAGCACGAATAGAGTTCTGAGAGGGATCAAGCTGGTTATTTTTGCAAATGTAGTAATTATCAGTAAACAGTATTGCCAGGTTTCCTTTCAATACATTGTAAGAGGAAAGAAAATTCGGAAAGTATTCTTTGAAATATTCAACAAAGCTGGCTTGATCTAAATTCAGGTTTTTAAGCTTATAAAGCAGAATTGCAGTTGAGATATCTTCTTTTTCTTCTTTATCCGCACCTTCTTTTACCTGAGCGGCCATCTCCAGATGATAGTCTAATTGGTCAATGAGTTCCTGCGCTGTTGCAAATGAATAACATTTATGTTCCAGCATAAATATGTAAACCATATCCTGTAAGGAATTCTGTAAGGCGCTGCTGGATGCAGTCCCTTTCAGATACAGCTTATGCATACCGGCACAATCCAGAAGTTTATTCGTTTCTTCAAGGGTGTATTTTGCCCAGAAAGCCAGTTTTATAACCTTGATTCTGTCATACGGAACGGTTCCATCACACCACTGATTTATTATGTTGCGGGTAAATTTTCCTCCACCATAGCACTTGGCTGACATATCGCCCAGTGCCTGTCTTGAAAGAGTAAAGTTCTCCAGGGTTTTGTTTTGAAAATACCGTTCATAAATCGTTCGGTTTTCGGCATCAGAAATTGGATCCTCGCTAAATTCATGATTCACAAACTCTTCTCTTTCACGCAGATCTGTAATTGAAAAAATATCAGAGATAATTCCTTTTTTTATCGTTTTTCCAGGAGCATTAAGATCATTTTCTATTAACTGCTCTACAGCTTTTGCCCATCTTTGGGATGTACTCCAGCAACTGTCTAAAATCATTTTCTGATAATCTTCAGGACACATACACTCATCACTGCTGATTTTCCCATTCTGGACAGTATTATTAGGCTCTTCTGGAATATTTGTTTTTTGAACTGATATTATTTTTTTTATGAAAAAAGCCTGGTCGTATTTGCAGGATTCTTTTGTATTCATATATGACAGCTCCTTTAAAAATCATTTAGTGCATATAAAAGCATATAAAAATTATAGCAGAAATACACTCTTTTTCAATGTCAGTATGTTATAAAAAGGTGCAAGAAGCAGGGATTTACAGTGAACTTTTACTGTGCTTTAATAAAATCTATAAAGAGGAAGAACAACCATTTGTTCTTTTGGAAAGGAGAATTGATTTATGGATAAGATTTTAAGGGCAATTGATGTTTCTGTCTGGTTTGATCACAATGGATGGTTCCGGCCTTCCCGCTGTCATATAGGATCGTGCATATTGGATTTACATGTCCTACAGGAAACTGACGAAGGGGAAACCATCCGATATATCTGTAAGTGTGATAATGATGACGAATGGGAATATTCTTATAAGACATTTATCTTTAACAAAAGAGACATGAGATGGTTCATGGAAACATGAAAATTGAAAAGGGAGGACTTTAAATGACAAATTTAATTCTGAAGCTACTCTTCTGTCATTTATTTGGGGATTATGTATTACAGACCCCATACCTGGCAGAGACAAAAGGTCAGAACGGGTATCACATGTTTGTACATTGTACACTGTACTGTCTTCCCTTATATTTCTGCTTTGGTCTGGAATGGAAGCTGGCAGTTGTGTTCTTTTCTCACCTGTGCATTGACACATTGAAAGCCAGATACCAGAAAATCAGCTATGCGGCGGATCAGGTATTGCATTACTGTGTACTTTGTATTTACATCATATTTTAATTTTTTGCGCTATAAAAAGCGTATTTTTCCACAGGGTATCGTAAAAAAAAGATAAGAAAAACTTTATTAATCAACATTCGCTACATTGTAAAAATAGAGTTTTTAAGCTAATAACAAACTATCAGGCTGGAATGTCACCTTCAGCGCGTGAGGTAGTCAGTACCGTTTCATAACTAACTGACATGTACCATATGCGTAATATGTGATACCCTATTTATATCTACAGAAGTAGAATTAAATTCCAATAGAAAGGAGAATGCATTATGAGATTTTTAAGAAGTGGATCTGATGAGTACTACAAATTAGAAGAGGAGGCCGATAACATTCATCGTTGCCGTGCAAATGCAACAACAACAATTGAACGTGAAAAATGGATTGAACAGGGTAAAGAGTTAACAAGGCAGATGTACGCCGAATATGGACGAAGCGATAAGATGGTAAAAGGAATTGTCGAAAGTCATTATCTCGACAGGGATTAAAGCATTGGCCACCAGACGTTAGCGGTTATTAGTTTATTAAAGGGGAGCCTATCATCAGATTACTATGCTCCCCTTATCCTTTTAATTTCCAACTTTTCGTCTGAATATATGAAACATGGCTACCGATACCCCCATTAGGAAAAGCCGTCTGATGATATCCGTATCATCCCCTGTTTTTACATTTATGGTATGACCGCTGTTATTACCGACCCCGGATGTTTTTTCTGAAACTGGTGGGGTATTCGGTGTAATTGGCGGTATTGATTCATTTTTAAATTTGGGTTCTGCCGTTACATCCCAGATTATCTGACCGTCATAATAGCCCGTAACTGTTATGATAAAAGGTTCGCTTTGATATACCTGATCTCCAATATGAGTGCTGTTCGTCTGAATAAAAAGGTACACTCCTTTTTCCAGATCCCTGTACATAACTTCCCCATTTGAATCGATCTTTTGGGATGTTCCTTTGATACTGTTATCCTTTACATATTTTTCCAGTTTTTTTGCAGCCTCTGCCTGGGCAGAAGAATCCTCAAAATCAAAGACAACTCCGGCTCTGGCAAACTCTTTTTTTAAAACCCATGACTGATTCTTATATGCTCCAACCTGATACATCATAAATTCTGTATTGCTCAGTTTATATACCGTGGACTCGTCTTCTGCAGTGGCTTTCAGCAATATGCTTCCCTGATCACTTGCAGACACGGGGAACGTAAGAAGGAGCAATGCCATACAGATGTATATTCGTTTATGGTCGATTTTTCTGCTCATGTTTTTGTAGTAAGGCTAATAGCAGAATTAAGGTTTCGTTTTGCACTATAGCCTCAGTAAATTCATTTTTTCAAATCTGAAGCTTTCTTGCTAGCAAGAGTAATCCTCATTTTGTGGTAAAAGTTTTGCTTTTTAATGATAGCCTTTGCGCATCTAAACTGTCAATACCAGAATTATAAATGATAATTCTCTTTTTTCAAAAAAAAAAACTACAACTGAACTCAGAAACAAATAGACAAAATGTGAAACGGCAGTTAGAGATTACACCGTAAAAATCCAAAAATTGTTGAGAAGATCAATGTTTGATTTTCCCATTGTTAATCAAATCGTAACTCATATCTAAAAAATCAAGTGTTTTTGCCTCCGTAATGGAATCATCAAGAAGAATGGTAATCCAATGTTTTTTATTCATATGATATCCTGGGAGATAACCATATGACTGTGTAATAAGACCTGCCATTTCCGGATCACACTTCACATTCATGATATCTACATTCCCAGTCTCCTGTAATCCCAGAACATTTTTCTTTACGTTCATAATAACTGCATACCATTTTCCATTCTGGTGTCTTAAAACTGCAGACTCTGGATCCTTTTTCCAAAGATGTTCCGGTAATGTGCCATATTGCTTTTTCACATAACAATAAATCTCTTCCTTTGTCAAAACAAGTTCCCCCATTAAATTCTCTATATCGTTTTAGACTCTAACAAATTATAAAAAATACTACTATACCTGTCAAGCTTTCCCCTACATTCATGCTGCCCAATTTCAGTTGCTTTTTGATTTTACGAATAAATATATGCTCTTACTCTAAAAAGCAACCGATTAGCACTTAACTAACCGATTGCTTTTTTTCATCTTTGTATCAAAAGGTATTCTAAAAAATATTATAGTCCTGCCAGTATCTGACTTCCTTTCTTTTTCATCCATCTATCCTAGCATCGAAAACGCCATAACTACAACTCCCAACACCACCAGGATCACTCCCGTTGCGCGGTTCAATGTTCTTGGTGTCGCTTTATTGGCAAATACAGCTGCTATTCTTGCCCAGAGGAATGTAAAGATTACACACAAAATCCACACAGACCAGTCTGGTGTGCCGCCGATTGTGAAGTGGGATACCGCTCCTGTGAAAGCAGTAAATGTCATAATAAATACACTGGTTCCCACTGCTGTCTTAAGTTCGTAGCCAAGAACCGATGTCAGGATCAAAAGCATCATCATACCGCCACCAGCACCGATAAATCCACAGATAAATCCGATTAGGACACCACAAATTATAGACTGCATGGCACGTTTTTTCGCAGATATCTGTGCCATGGCTTCTTTTGTGGTCATGACTGGACGGATGATAAATTTAATACCGAGCAGGAATGTCATAAAAACGGAGAAATTTCCCATTGTTGTGGGCGGTACCAGACTTGATACATAACTTCCGACTACCGTAAACAACAGCACGGTAATCATCATAATCAGACCATTTTTTATATCCAGATTTTTATTCTTTCCGTATGTATATGCAGACACGGCACTCGCCAATACATCTGAAGACAGGGCGATTCCCACAGCCATATAAGGATCCATCCCCAAAAATGTAATTAGCATCGGGCTAATAACAGCTGCCGCGCTCATACCAGCGAATCCTGTGCCAAGACCTGCTCCCATACCTGCAAAAAATGTAACAATAACTTTTAACAGAATACTCATTTCTTTTTGTTCTCCTCTTGATATGTATTTAGATTCTCCGCTGTCTGTTCCATTACCCGTTTGAAAGTATGTCGTGACTCTTCAGATACCCCGGAAAATAACGTTTCGATAAATACCTTCTGAATCTCACAGCCCTGTTTCCAGACATAATCTGCTTTCTTTGTACAAATCAATTCTGTCTTTCTCCGGTCTCCCAGTACTTCCCTACGCTCAAGATAGCCTTCCTGCACCAGACGTTCCACATGGACTGATACCAGATTTGCCTTGATTCCACGAAACTTTACAATATCTGCTGCATTTTTATACTGTGAATTATTTTTCAAAAACATCAGTATATCCAGTGATGTTTGTGGAATGCCAATCTGCTTACATAAGGGGCGGCACAGCTGATTATAGACTTCCAGCAGTTTATGTACATATTCAATAGTTGTCATATGTTATTTCCCTTTCTTTCAATTTTAGAATATTCATATTTGAAGTATTTTAACATAAAAATTTTCTCCCAGCAAGCTTATATATTTATTAACTTCATAAATATCCGCACAAATAACTACACTTTGCAATTTACTCGTTGCATTGCATATCAGTCATTGTTCTAGTAACTTATGTTGGTATTACTCTCATCATTTAGATTCCAGCCTCCCATATTTTTTACAATCATCTATTTTCGCTTAAAGTTTTTCACTAGTACTATCTGACAATAACCTTTTTTCATAAGTCTATTATGCAGTTTAATTATTTTTTCCATAAAAAAAAGGAACTCCAGTTACATTACCAGAGTTCCTTGCAACTATTGATATTTGATATTCATGCTCTCAAATCGTATTCGGGAAAAATACCACACTTTTCCCTGAATATAACGACAAATCCGATTTTTCAGAAGATACTCTTGTGTGCATAGTTCCGGATTATCTTTTTTCCATCCACTCTTATTTAAGAATTCTTCTATGGAATCATATATTTCAATGCATCCCGCCGCTGCTATAAGCCTGCCAACATCCGTCTCGTTTATGTGAATATCAAATTCCCGCATGAGAAGGATTTTAAAGCCATACCGTACCATGGAATTCTCTTTAATCTGTGACAGATCAATTGTCATCCGCATTCACCTCCCCTCCCAATGAACAAATCTTCTACTCTTGTTATGCCCTGCTTGGATTCCGTTTTTTTGCCTGATTTTCTTTTGGGCTTTGCATCTACTGTGAGTGGTTCTTCACACACTTCTTCTGTAGTGGGTTCCGCCGTAAGTGGGATAGATACCTCATCATCCTGCTCCATATATGAAAAAGGCTGTTCCTGTGTTTTTTCCTTTTCCCATTCTTTGTGCCAGTCCGGTATGTGTTCCACTACTTTTTCCAGCCGGAGACTCTTTGCATCTTCATGCTCGGTATAGTCCATCTTCTGGAATTTTAATACGTTATGTCCGCGGATAATCAGGATTCCCTGATTCAGGGGATAACGAAGCACCTCGTCAGGAAGAAGAAGCTGTCTTTTTCCAAGAGATTTTGACTCTGAATATTCCGGTACATAATCCGTTGCTCGGATGGTATAAAAGTTTTTTCGGACAGAAGCCACCGATACCGTAATCTCTCCTGTCCGGTCACTGTAGTAGGTCGCAGTTGTCATATCATTACACCCAAGGAATATTGAGAAATCGCATCCTCCAAGAATCTCTTCCCACTGATTGTCTGGGTAACGATTCTGAAGCTGGGGAATATTCTGAAATAAAATGCTCATTCCAATCCGTCTGGATCTGGCTGTTGCCAGCTTCTTTTTAAAATCCGGAACGACACCAATATTGGGAAATTCATCGAGTATAAAACTTACTGGAACTGGCAGCACACGATCTTCCATTCGATCTGCAAGGCGAACCAGCTTTATGATCAGAAATGATGTGAACAAGGTTGCCAGCATATCAAATGTGGAGTCCTGATCCGACGTAATACAAAAATACGCACATTTTTGTTTCCCCGGAAGGGAGAGGTCAATGTCTGTATGACTGGTAATCTGCTGTACCAGTTTATTCTGTAAAATCTGCAGCCTGGTACCAAGCCCAAGTACCGCATTTCCCTTTACTTTTTCTGCTTTTGCAAACAGCTGGTAAGGTCCTTTGGCCGGATGATTGGTTGGCAGCCTTTCAAAAATGGAATCCAGCATATCTACACTTTTATTCAGCAAAAGCATATAGGCTTCTGCAAATGTCCTCTTCTCTGGCGGATATTCCTCGTATACGTATAGGCAAAGAGCTTTTAATAAATCCATTTCCACATTGTCGTAAAAATGATCAAATTTATCTGTAGTATTTCGGATAACCACATCACAGAATACGTCGATCAGCTCTCCCTCATCAATTTCCGCCAGACAGTTCCAGGCATCAGAGTGTATCAGCTGAATCAGGTTAAACTGCTTCACCACATATCCGGTTTCTTTTAAATAGGCACACAAATCCTCATAAAGTTCCGATTTTGGATCTGTAATAAACATACTCTCACCGCGGCGCACGCACTGTAACGCCATTACTCTTGCAAAAGCCCTGGATTTCATGGATCCCTGGGAACCGCAGACTGCTATATTCCGGTTCAGCCTGGAATCTACAGGAAGGCTTAGAACCTTGCCAGTTCCAAGCTCCCTGCCAAATATGATTCCGTTTACACCGTCCATTGTTTTATCTGCCCTTAATATCTCCGCCTGTTCCTCTTCTTTCATAAACCCGGCGGTTCCGTAAGTTCCCTGAGTGGATAACTCAAAACCACGCTCATCCTGTAATGGGTTTTCACTTCCACGATAAATCACAAGTGCCGTAAGAAAGAAAAGCACCAGAACCGAGAACAATATCCACATCCTGCCTTTGGTACTGGTCCATCCTACCGCCATGCAGTGAATTGGGTTTAGATCAACATTTGCATCGTCCAGGAGGATTTTTAAAAATCCTCCCAGATATCCTGCTAATAATATACCCCCACAGATAACCGCCAGTAATTTCCTTTTATCAAATTTTTTAAACATCCTTTTTCCTCTCTTCACCACTAAGTTCCTCAGTCATATGGTACTGGACCAGATTGTCGTAGTAACTACACATGGTATTCACGGAATTATACAGTGCTGTAAGAAGCACTGCCCGGATATTTCTGGCCTTTGTGGTATTGGAATCCATGCTGAACAATACAAAGTCAATATGTTCCTTTTTTAGCTTTAGAAATTGTGCTTTTACCACATTCACTGGTTTTTCCTCCCGGTTCACTCGGATTACAGCTGCAGTTGAAGTCATTACATCCACAATCAATCCCAAAATTTCTTCAACCCTGCTGTCATGGGGATGATCCAATATCAGGTTATCATACTCAATCTGCTCCTTTACCTGTTCTGCCACCTCACGATACGAAGGAATAGAAAAATCTATGTTGTAATCTCTATATGTATTCTTTGTATATGTCTTCCCCATATCAGAGACAGCTGTCACTTTTTTCGGGGATACCCTCTCACTTGTTTTAGTGACCCCTGTCACTTTTTTCGGTGGGGGCTGTCCCCAAAATAAGTGATAGGGGGTATCTGATGTCCCTGCGGCTGCATTTTCCAGTGTTTCCGGATAGGTTAACTGAATCAATACGTCTACATCCAGATCCAGGAACATCACATTGGAGTAAAGCTGCCCTTTAATGCTGACGGTCCGGAATACCCTTGTTACCACTCCCAGCTTTTCCAATTCTACTACAGCATTTACTGCATCACGCTTGGTTATTCCAAACTGATCCGCTAACTGCTGATAGTTTCTCTGCAATATGTCCGCCTGGAATTTCTTTTTAAAGCCGCACAACTGCCCGGTTACCTCATCCCGGATTTCCACTGGCCGGTACCAGTACACAATGTCTGCCAATATGATAATCGCATTCAAGTTGGGTTTTCCGGTTTCTTTTTTAATCGTATGATACCAGGTGGATGGGATCACATTTCCAGTAAACTGCAGGCGACACATCCGGTCTACTGTCGGACTTCCTGTATCAAATGGATTGCACATAATGCACCTCCCTGACTAGGCTATAGGCTGCGTCTATTTGCCTTTAGCCAGAAATTCCATTATTTTATCTGTATTCAGCTCACGAACCCTCACCTCCTCTCCAAAATACTCTTTAAGCATATTTGCCTGATAATCCATACAGATAATTGTCCCTTGCTGTTTCCAGCCAATTTCCTGCTTAACACGGCATAAATGGCGCATATCCAATTCATGGCAGAAATAAATTGGCTGCATGTCTTTATCAAAGCCCTCACTTAAGGCGTATTGTTTGCGCCTTGGGTACTTCACCAATGTTGTCAGCAATTTTTTTAGCTTCTCTCGTTTCCAGGAAGTTAGTAGAAGCTCCATCTGAACCTTTGCGTTATCTATCCGCGGAACATAATAATAGCGCACGTACACATCATCCACCTGATATAGATTTTTTCGAACACCGCCATCACTGTTTAATAGTACAAGAAGAAATTCCATGTTGTCTCCCAAGATAAGCGAATCAGCCTGTCGTAGTCCTCCACCAATTAACAGCATGCGTTCCGTCCAGGTTCGCATTGCAGTTTCCATTTTCTTTGCCCACTTCATTCTTTTTGCCATGGTGTTATAAACGACATAAGCTGTATCCCCGGTAAGCAGCACGCCGCATGCTCTGGAGCCTTTAATTGCATCTGTACTTTCTTTGTATTCCAGACTGCCATAGTACACTGCTTTTTTCCCACTTTTTTCAAACCCATTTCCCAGATCCGGTTTCTGGCTTTGAAAAATCTCAATACCCATCTTCATAAAAAAGACCCATACCTCGCTCATCCGATAAAGCCGCAGCCTCTTCTCCGGTTCACTTTTCACATGGTTGGTCTGTGCAGATCCGGAAAGAAAAAAGAAAAGGTCATCTTCATACTTCTCCAGAAGATACCTTTTCCCTTTACTCCTCAACACATATCCCTTATATCCTCCTGCATTTCTCACAGAGATGTAATTTTCCTTTTTCAGCCTGGTAATAAGAGCTGCTGCATAAGTTTCTGATCCTACAATCTCTCCTACCAGGCCTGCTGGCAATTCCCCTGATACCGCAATCATTCTTAACAAGACATCCTCCTTTTTCATTTCTACCTCCCACTCAAAATCAACAAGAATCTGTACCCTATATGTTGAATACTTGGGTATCTTTTCTAGATTCTCATATCCCAAAATGCCTTATTTTTCAAGCACTTAAATGCCTATTCTATATATCGAATTTTTCTAATCTTAAAGTGCATCTTTTTCGATATCCAAAGGCTGGCTATTTTCACGGAGCCAGCCTGGAAATCGGCTTGAATCCATCACAAATAAAAAAGTCCCGTCTTCCGTACCTAGCCTGGTCATATGAAAGGTGTCTACAAAAAGACCGCTATCCGATTTCAGATAAAAGCTGGAAATGATATCCAGAACATGCTTCTCTTCAATGTTGTCATGATCCCGCACACGTCCCACCAAAGGCAATTTTTTATTATACACATGCACAAAACATACAAGGCACTCTTCATATGATGGTAGTTCCATGCCATTTTTCACCTGCTCCATACACCAGTTCTGAAGTGCCGTATGGAGCGGTTTATATAAAAAATCCGTGTAAAAATCTTTTCTATGGGGCATCAGGAGCGGTAATGCTACCTTTACGATTCCCTCAGAAAATTCCACCTCGATTCCATGGATGGTCACAAGCTCCGCCTTGTAGTTTTCGTATTGGACTGGATTAACTGTCACTTCTAAGGTAAGCCTTCGGAGCTTATCGGTTAATTTTTCCGCTGTTTTTGCGGCTTCTAACACAAGTTCCGTGAAATAATCATATTGTAGTTCCGATTTTAAACGGATACATGAAGTAAGAACATTCCGTGACTCTGCCATATACTGCTCCATCCTCCAGCTTAAAGCCTGTGTCTCATCCAGCTGGCCCTTAATTTTCCCAAACGGCTCATTGCTATTCTTCTGATCCGTCTTGACTATATCGGTAATACTCGACTTCCCCACCTTCTTTCACCACACAATACCCAATCACATCCGCTATATGAATAGCCGATATATAATCAGGATTTTCGACTACAATAATGTGACCGCAGCTGTCAATCACTTTCCTGGAAAACAGATTGTTTACCACTGTAACTTCCGCCTCTGAAATATACAAAATATCAAAGATTTCTCCCTCACCATAGAAAACAATCCTCACTGGATACTCTTCCTTTGAAGCAGGAAAATGTTCCTCCACCTGTTTCTTTTTCCTAACATCAAGCAGTACCCAGACTGCCTTCATAGTTCCCAGATCCTTGTCAGCAATTGTTTCCTCACTTGCTGCCACCACTTCCAGTTCTGGATGAATAAAAACTTGCCGCTCTTTTTCCAACGCCTTAAATGCTTTTCCAACAAAATGATCTCTGCCATCTAACGCAAAATAATCATAAATCTGTGCCTTTTCCAAAACATGATATTTCTGCACAAGCTCTCTTGTTTCTGCAATGACAGGTCTTTGTTTATTTTCCATTTTTTCAATACCTCCCGAAATTTTATCACTTTTATCCATGACGCATAAAGGACGTTTTCTTTGCGTCATTTATAACGACATTCACCATTTTCACACTAATACGTCTTGTTAGTGTCTTTTTATACGTCATTAATGACATTTATCACACTTTCAAATGCGAATGCGTCATATATGCTGCATTCAATACGTCTTTAAAACATCTTTTGTACGTTATTCCGTGTTTCCATAAGCAAAGTCTCCATATTTTTGAACCCGGTCTTTTAATTTCTGCAAATCTTTCCTGTCTGTTGTGATCAAATCTTTTTCTAACTGACTTGCTTTAAACTCTACAACCAGGTTATTGCTATTTGTTGAAATTAATCCACAACCTCTCTCAAAGTGAACAATAGAATTAACTTCTGCTTCTGATAAGTCCAGTTCCTTTTGTATCAGTTCTGCCTCTGCCACTTCCAGGTTTAAAATGATTTTGGTCTTGGCGTTGCTTAAAATACCTCTTCCGATCTTACCTCCATTTAACTCATAATAATCTACAAGATCCTGCGAGGCACTGATTGCCGCCCCGCCATAAGCACGAATGGTTTTATAGATTTCCTGGATGTAGTCAGCTGCAAGTTCATTAGATGACAACAGCTTCCAGGCTTCATCAATAAAGATTGCTTTTTCCCTGGTTCGGTCCTCTTTCGTCCGTGACCATACATAGTCCAGAGCCACAAACATCCCAATCAACAGATCTCCCGATAATTCAGAAATATCCAGCACCACATATTTATTATTCAGATCCACATTGGTCTGCTGGTTAAAGCTGGCTGCAGAACCGTTTACCAGACGTTTTAAGATATTCGCAAGCCGCTTACACTCTTCTTTTCGAAGAAGAACTTCATGTAAATCACCCAGGATTGGCATTTTTCTATAACAGCCCGGTTTTATCGGATCAAACAGGCTCTGGTTATCATGGGTAATTCCTTTTTCCTGATAACAGATTACCATAGCTTCATCCAGGAGCTGCTTTTCCTCATGCGTCATATCTGGCACCAGAAGACTGAAAAAGATATGCAGGCTTTGAATCTTCACGGCAAGTTCTGATCTTTCCGAAACATATCCATCCAACAGCTCGCTGGTTACTTTATCTGACTGCCTGATTTCCATAACATTGATACAGTTGGAGGAGGCTGGCGAAATCTGAATAAACGTTCCTCCAATATTATTGCAGGCCCTGGCAAATTCATGCCCTTTATCCGGGGCAATGATAAATACCTGGATATTTTTCCGACGCATGCGGAGTGCCATGAGCTGCATGGTAAAGGTTTTCCCGGATCCAGAGGTGCCAAATATAACTATATTGGCATTCTTATAAACAGCTGTATTAAATATATCTACCAGAACAAGAGAACTGTTTGCCTTATTTACCCCCATCAGAATACCATCTTTATCCGACATCTCATAGGCGGTAAAAGGATAACAGGCTGCAGCTCCTGATGTTAATACATTTCGTTTTGACCTTTCATAAATTCTTTTATCCAGACATAACAGGGGAAGAGAGGACAAAAATCCCTGCTCTTCTCCAAACAGACACCTGGATACGCCAATGTCCTGCGAATTTAACAGCTTTATCATCTCTTTTGAGCGCCATTCTACCTCCCTCGCACTGTGTCCTGTTACAGTTATCAGCGTACTCATATAGTAAAATTCTTCACTTCCAGAGAGTCCACGTTTCAAGTAATAACCTGCCTGAATGGATTCACTTAAGCTATCAAAATCACTGTTGGAATCAAAGGTATCTTTTATTTTGGAGCGGTTCAAACGAATCCGCCGCCCTATCCGCTCCATGCTTTTATTTTTATCCTGACGAAAGAAAAATAGATCTATATCAATCCCTTCACCAGCATTGATAAGAAGAGAAAGCCATCCAGCCGGCACCCTGGAACGGTATCTGCCAGATGGGATATAGAGGTAGGCATGATACACGCCATCCACAATCACATATTTATAGCTTTTAAAATTTATAGAATCTGGTGCGATCAGCTCTGTTACTGGAATTTTTGCCACACTTTCTTTCCCATTTTCCAGGATATAATGTTTTCGGACTTTTTCAATGCGCTCATCAAGCGTTGCCTTCAAGCTGGTATCCCGGTTTAAGAGCTGGTAAAACACTTCCACACAAAACCGAGTTTCATTTTTATGCTCCAGAACTACGTTTCCGCACATAGCAAGGTATTTTTTCGCTGTCTGTACCGCCGATTGCAAGTATAAAAACATATCTCTTTCATTTACGGATTTGGTTCCGCTTAATGGATATTCAAAAATGAGAAAGAAACGCCGTGTAATGGCTTCCCTGGTTCCCAGTTGTGTCAGGAGCTTTGCATAATCTTCCTGTAAAGTCCGACACCGTTCATCTGTTTCCTGTTCTGCTTCTCTTCGTATCTTCTCTATGTAATCCTTGATATCCGCCTTTTTGGATAAAATCTTGAACTGTAAATTGGGCGGTGCAATTTTCAAATAGGACGCAAAAGAATATATAATGTTTCTTTTTTCAGATGCAGAACGTAATAGGAAATTGATGGGTAAAATCTCTATGATCTTAATGTACCTCTCATCTTTTGTTTTGATCACACCATTTCTGATCTGGCTAACTGGCAAATAGGAAGACGCCCAGGTTACCGGAAGGATATCCAGGTCACTGCTGTTCTCTTCCCTGCCTTTTGCTTCTACTGGTTCTGCATCATTGACTGGAATAGGCTGTTTTTCTTTTCCATCTTTTTCGTCAGCCTGCACCGCCAGATTTTTCCGAAGACTGCGTTCTTCTGCTTCCTGTTCATGAAACCGGACCGCAGCTTCCCTTCTTTCTTTTTGTGCCTGTAGTCTGTCTTCTTTTTTCCGAAGCTTTTCTTCCTGCACATCCTGACGCTTCTGAAGACTGGCAGATTTCTTTTTCTCACGTTCCTGCTTCCGTTTATCCTTTTTTTCTAGTTTCTCGGCTTCTTTTGCCTCCTTCAGTTTCCTCTTCAGCTCTTCGATTTCGCTTCCGATCTCTGCCACCCTCCTTTTTTCTCTTTTTACGTTCCCGTCTACAGCGTTTTTTCTGCTGCTTCCGAATACGGCGGTTTCTCTTTAAACGGTACTGACTGCTTGGCTCTGTCAACACACGCCGTTTTACAAGATATGAAAACAGCTGGATAAGAAAAGAGGAAAGACTTTCGCCCTGGACACCGATCACCGCCAATATCACAAGCGGCAGAATCAGGATGATCCCGACATAAATCTTCCCTTTTATTCCAAGATTTAAGAATACTAAAAAACGGATTCCAATAAGTGCCAAAAATGCCGCTTCTACTACGTTTCGGGCTTCTGCCCTTCCAGAGAACAAGGTTCCCTCTTTTACAAAATTAGGTGGAATGATATATACGTCTGAATGGTCATTTTGTGCCATTTTTGTGAAGCTCCTTTCCTGTTATCTCTTTTTAGACCATATCAGGCCACCGATTGCGACAATTAGAACCACCCCTATACCGAGCAGTATAAATGGATTCTTCTGTTTTACTGCATCCACGATATTCACCTCCTGTGCTTGATTTTCTAAAATTCCCTCTGCCTCCTCTTCCTGTCCTTTCTCCTGAAGCACATTCATTTCATCAATAGGATTTTCATTTTCCTCTGCAACCTGAGATTCTTCCCCTGCTGCATGGATATTCTCTATAACGACTTCTGTTACTGTAATCTTTTGCACCAGGAGACCTTCTTCTGGAAGATTCTGATACATATTCGAAAACTCTGTTACAAAAGACAGATCTCCTTCTGTTGCACTTACAGACTGAATCCGATAAGTTCCACTTCCAGTGGACAGATTCCACTCATAGAAGTTGTCCGCATTTAGGAATACAGTTTGGGTTACTCCATTTTGTTCTTCTAAAGCAACCTCTATCGTACCGGCAAATCCGTCAAAAACCCGTGCCCGAAATGCAATGACTGCCGGAACCTGTTCGGTACCTATATAATTATCTTCCAACTCTGCTTCCATGGATTCCGAGCGTCTAAGGATAGCGCCCTCTTCATCAAAGAGCACATATTTTCCAGCTGGATTGACGGTATCATAGCCCCAGCCATTCCGAAGCATTTCTCCACTTTCCAGATATCCATGTCCGTCATCCCAGGATACAATCTGTGGAAGATCTGTAGCATTCTGCATGTCAGTGTTTGCAAGTACCGTAATTGGCATTGCCAGTAATGCAGAAGAATATAGTCCCATAAGCAATCCATATTTCAAGTGTCCGTCCATACTCAACCCTCTCATTTCCAAATGATCCAAAAGGCTCCATCTGCCAGGTCACGGCCGTAAGAAGCAATCGTTTCCACACTGTACACTTTCCCAGTACGTTCCCTGCTGGCACAATCGGCAATGGTGATATAGCCATCTTTGGTAACACCTGTCAGAACAATAAAATGCCCGCTTCCACTGCCCGTGATGGTGTAGGCCTCACAAATTTCCACCACCATTTTTCCGTCTTTCAAGGCATTTACAACATCTCCCATTCGGTCTTTTCCCACTCTTTCACAGTTAAGTCCCCAGTGATGGGCTGCATTCATCGGAAAGGAATGGCATGTTCCAAGCCCATAGATATATTCCCCGTTTGCAATGGAAAACGCACAGGTCATCTCCGGAGTCACCGTCTGCCCGGTTAAGGTTGAAATTACAATAGCAAGGGATGTTGGACCGCATCCAGAGGCTTTGATCGTACTGGCTCCATAAGACATGGTAGCCCAGGGATCTTCTCCCTGGTTATAATAAACAACCTTTTTGACACCTTTTCCCACCGTATCATAGGTGATAATATCCCCAGTCGCGTCAATATTGCCGATATAGGTATCACCCCCACTGGTTCCGCCAGTCAGAAAGTCCGTCCAGTGAAAGACATTGTAAAGGGCATTTTTGACAGCATCTACACCGCCTTGCAGGTATTCCAACAGCTTTAATACAAAATTGAATGTGCTTTCATTTGTCACATATTTATATTGATAGCCGCTGCTGCCTGTCAGCTGTGTGTTCAAGATCAATGCCAGAGTGTACTCTACAACCTTTGTCGTTACCGTCCGCTTTTCTTCCCAGGCATTGCCTCCCTGCTCCAGGACCTGCCGATAAGTCTGTTCATCTGTCTCTGCCCGGCTTCCATTCACTTCCAGACAGTAGACTTTCTGTTCCATTTGGCCTTCCCGTTCATCTGTTACAGTCCATGAAAAAAAACTGTCCACATTTTGTGCGACAGCCTCCTTTAACACCTGATATGACTTTTCCAGGGACTCCTGATCTGTTTTTGTTTCTGTAGAAGTACCGGATGTACTATCGTGAATCTCGACAAGCCCTAACACTTTCTTGACATAGGCCTGGGTTTCGGAATATGGCGGTACTTGATAACCATATTTGATAACTGCATAAGGTCCTGCATTATATCCTGCGACTGCTAGCTCTAAGCCATTTGAATAGCCTTTAAATTGCTCTACCAGCTGGCTGATGAATTTGGCGCCGCCCATAATATTCTGGTACGGATCATAAGGATTGGATACTCCAAGGGAAGCCGCCGTATCCGGCATAAGCTGCATTAAGCCTATCGCCCCAGCACCTGATACTACATTCGGGCTGAAATCAGACTCCGTTTTACAGATTGCAAGAAGCAGCGCCACAGGTACATTATAGGTCCTGGCAGCTTCCTGAAAATAGGCATCATAAGGGCTGGAAAGGTTAGTGTCCATATCAAGTCCCAGGACATTTGAATATCCAAGGAAAGAAGATATGGTGCTGTTGTCGCATTTATCCATGAACATAACAGAAAGATAATAGGATAAGCTTCTTTTTAGTTTTGTCTCAAACTCATCCACCACAACCAATGTAGCATCAGCATATTTTTCCATCTGGTCTGCCTGGATTTCCTGCAAATGTAAATCCCTCTGCTGTCCTATGATCTGCAATATCTCATTCTGACAGTCTGCGTTTTGCAGAATTTGCTCCGTTCTGCTTCTGATATTTGCAAGCTGGTTGGACTGTGCCTCATTTGCATAGGAATCCGCGTTGGCAAAACCCAGATAATGAAATATAATTCCGATCATGTTTGCAATAATAAACATCCACAAAAAAAGAAATAGAAATATAGCACCAAACACCTTCCAAACTGTTTTGCTGCCAGCCAAGGTTCCTACTAATGTTCCAAGCGGTCCTGCCATGGCAGTCCCGGCTGCCGCACCAGCAGCAGTTCTCCCAGCTTTTACAGCAGCCGATACCGCATAAGCAGCTTGTGCCGAATGAGCGATCATTTCACTCCCCTCATCAAGAGGGGAATTCTCTTGTCTTTCGTCATCCATAGCTTAATCCTCCAACCTTCCGGTATCTCTGTCACCCTGTTTCTGTCCTCTTAACTCACTTCTTGATTTCGGAATTTCCCGAATTCTATGAGGATTGCGTAGCAGTTCCATATTCATAGGCATTTGTGCATCTTCCGTCTGGATTTCTTCCATACCATTTATTTCCTCTGGAAGTGTAAAGCTGTCATTTGCCTCTTCGATTGGATCCAGATTATCCTGTTCCAGGTACTCGTCTGGTTTCTGAATAAAACTGTCTTCAGATTCATTTGTTCCGGTAAAACTGTCTACAGCAGAATTTCCAGTTGTAGAATAATTCCCGTAGCCACCGGCTTCTGCTTCCTGTGCAAAAGGCTCTCCCATGTTGGTAAGCTGCTTCTCACTTTCTATATTCCCAGAAATACCAGAATTCGAATATATAGGCGTTTCCATTTGGGGAACATCCGACATGTTACCAGAAACATTTCCTGCCTCTTCCGAAAAACTATTCGCGCCATTTACATCCATTTCTGGATTTGCATGAACACTCTCATTTCCAGACACAGCGTCCAGGATTCCCAAATCCGCACTGGAAGCAAAAAAATCTCCGTTTTCACCTGCAACATTTTCATCTGAACCTGAATACCTGCCATTTAAGCTACCAGATACATCCGATTCAAAACCACTGGCAGAATAAGATAGTTCACCTTTTTCTTCTGAAGATGTATTTCTGTCCGCCTCCTGGCTTTTGTTACCAATGCCACCTCCCAAATCCATTTCCATTGCATAATCCGAAGGCCCCATGCCTGTCTCCGAAGCCGGATATTCACCCAGTTCTGCCATAATGCCATTATCACTGTTAAATGCAGATGCTCCTTCAAATGGTTGCTCTTCAAAAGACATAGGATCACTCCGGGCGGTGGTTTTTCCATCCGGGAAATTAGGTTCTCCTGGATTCTCCATTTCACCCAGACTACTTCCACTTGATAGTGCTTCAGAGAATCCATCTTCCATAGTTTCGTTTGGAGTAACACCTTCTGAAGAAACCACCTCTGTTCCTGAAGCTTCCTGGTATTCCGGTAAACTTCCCGCATTCAGATCCATTACATTCCCTTCTGATTCTACAAAATCATCGGATTCCATCACAGGCTCAATTTCACTCGAAGATGTTGCCTCATTTTCAATTGTCCCAGAAGCATAAGATGTACCAGAAGTCTCCGTTCCATTTGCACGAATTCCTAGCTCATCAAGTACATTTGCTGAAGCGGTATTTGAAGCATTCATACTCTTGGTATCTCCAGCCGCAGTTTCATGCTTTTCTGGATATTCCGTATCAAAATCACCACTTTGAAACAAAGATTCAATATCCACTTCACTTCCTCCAGAGGGATTCATAGGGATAGGCCCCGTAGGTTCGGTAAAGCCATTTGCGCTACCTAAGTTTCCCATATTCGTAGAGCTCCCAGTACCATTTCCGCTTCCATTCGTTCCAGAGAATGCCCTTCCTGCCTGTGAAAAAATTCGCTGTGCCGCCATGGCTGCTCCGAGTGCTCCCATGCCCGGGGAAGGCCGTCCAAGATTCACGCCTAACGCCGCCATATAAGAATCTAGTTTGAATGTAATTTTGCAAAAGCCCACCAGACACAAAGTTGCTACAAAAAACTTCGTGAACCCATAGCTGCTTGCCATCATGTTTCCATAACCAGACAAAAACATTTTTAGGCACCAGGCATTTAAGATGATCAGAACTACCTGGCCTCCAAACATTTTTGCCCAGGATGCAAGGATGTTGTTAGTGGACTTAGATCCGCCTGTTGCAAATGCCAATGGTGCTGTATAAGAAAACACGCCCAGAAGGACATACCGTTCCGCAATTACAAACAGCATTTTAAAATAATTCCACGCAACTACAAACTGCATAATGAGCATTAAGATTGCTATGCTGATTGTTCCAAGCCCAAGCGGTGCTGTAATCCCCTCTAAGGCAGTTACATACTCCGAAAAACTTTGCACCTTGATGTCAGTTCCAATCACCCATTGATATGGGGTTCCCGCAATTTTCAATATGTAATTAATAACAGGCTTTGAGGCAACCACAAAGAACAAGCAGATGGAAGAACGTCCAATTAACTCGATTGGTTCTTCTGCATTTATTCCAACCTTCCCGAACATGGATTTGAACAGCTGCCAGATTAGAATCATAAGCAACAGCGCAATTCCCATAGGGACGATCACATTCTGGTACAAACTTCCTACTACAGAAAACAGTTCTTCAAACAGGGAGAGGTTACAGGATAGTAAATCTGTAAATACATCCGTAATCAGTCCCATCATATCAATGATAAACTGAGATACCATTTCTTTGACTGCATCTACCAGAAGATCCAGCAGCCAGCTCATGTTTCATTCATATCTATTATAGATACCCTCCTTTTATGCCGGGAGAGCTCCGGCTTTTTCTTTTCTTCAGATCATCCCGTAAACATGCTTTGTGGAATAATCTTTTCCAGATACGTTACAATCGCACCCAATGTCATAAGTGCCGCCCAGCAGATAACAATCCTTTTTAACCAGGATCTGGATTCATCCACAGTTCGTCCCGATTTGCTAAAATTCATTAAAAAAAGGCATACTGCCGCACAAACCACAGCTGCCACAGTTGCAATGCCAGCTACGTCTGTATAAACCGTCTGCATTGCATTTTTCGCAGTTGCAAAAATATCATCCGCATACACGGGTACTGCGGTCATAAGAAGTACACCTATAGCGCAGTATGCAATTGGAAGCGCTTTCACAAGCCAATTTTTCTTACTAAAACGTGCAGCAATTTCATCTTTTACTTTCTGTTTTTCCATAGACTTCCTCCCTTCAACTAAGCTCCGGAAGATCTGCTTCTTACAAGGTCCTTCTGTGCAATCCGGGCGAAAAAAAAGACAACCACTTTTCTAATGGCTGTCTTTTCATACTTTCATAAAGTTCCTGGCTCTCTCATGCACCAGGTTCCGCATGCACAGAACTTTATAGTATTATTCTATTCGTTAAGATATCATATGTCAATTTCATAACGGTTGCATTATAGCTTCATTTGGATAGCAAAACACTACCGTGTATTTAACTCCTTGATTTTTAGTCCCAGCTGTTCAATCTCTTTGGAATAATCTTTCATCTTTACCTGATTATATAATTCAAAGAAAAACTCCAAATGTAAAAGAGAGTTTTTTACCTCAAATGAAAACTGATCTGTCATTGTCATCGCAGATACAAGAAAATCCATTAGAAGTGTGTCTCCCGATGTACTCATCAAAAAAGCTCCCCAGTATTCCAGCTTTCCTGTGTGCCTCTCTTCATCAATGTCTAATGTCAGATTTCCGCCCTGCATCTTTGCAATCTCAGCAGCTTTTGGATAAAGATTTGCCAGCAAATAATCATAACATTTTTCACTTTTCACTAACTTATACTGAGAAAATTCCAGATTTACTTTTTTCATTAACAAATCACAGGAATCCTTTGATGGCTTATTTTCTGTTTCTGATGCATTATCAGAAAATAGCTCTTCCATTTCTGCATCATATGCTTCCTTATAAAATGCTTCAAATTTCATTTTTCATTTCCATATACAGGTAAAATAACTTATCTGTATCCCTCCCACATTTTTTATTACTATATCACTTTTTCTTTGTTTTGACCAGTATAACGGACAATATAATTTTTCTTTTTTCATAAAATAGAAACATCAACGTTGACACCTATACTGGTCAAAAAGGGGGATGTTTATGGAACAAAAACTAAGATGTGATATCAGCATTGGTCCAAACCTTCAGAAGCTCCGCAACAAATACGGAATCTCCCAGGAAAAGTTATGTGCCATACTCCAGCGAAATGGCTGTGACATTGGCAGAACCACTTACGCAAAATATGAAAATGGAGAGCTCAATGTTAAGATCAGTGTTCTATTGGAATTAAAGAAAATATATAATTGTTCCTTCGACGCATTTTTTGAAGATCTGGAAGAACCAAAATAAGGAGCTGTCGGTAAATAACGTTTTTTAGAGCTGACAGCACCAAACAAAAATATCCTGACAGTTACAGAGCTTTCTGGCTCTGCAACTTGTTCA
>OLND01000359.1_pt1 | contig 58160 bp, 100 predicted proteins | sample 1672031 | NCBI WGS metagenome assembly OLND01 (sample SAMEA3136638, study PRJEB25190) | human gut metagenome | biome: human gut; feature: human-associated habitat; material: faeces | place: Austria | collected 2013 | reverse complement strand
AGACAGACAGACAGACAGACAGACAGACAGACAGACAGACAGACAGACAGACAGAGATTCCGTTTGCTTATCGCATAGCCGACCTGATAGGAATAGACAGGAGAACAGACAAGGAAAACAAAGCTTTTGTGGATTTAAAGATGGGGAATATCCCTAGCGAAATTCTGAAAGCACCTATCAGAGTAAAACAACTATTCGGTGTCAAGTGTGAAGATTTTGGCAGTATGTATGACAGGTCAAAGTACTTGTTTATGCTAAATGCACCATTTGAAGTATCTAATCAATGTTGCAAGGTAATGAAGAAACAGCCTATGCACCAATACAACAAAGATACAGGCAGAGTACCTATTACCGCTCAAATGGCTAGCGAAAGTAAATTAAGGACTTCACAATGGTTACAGAATGGTTGCAATGGATTTGACTTGAAAATTCCAACAAGTAATCCCATATCATTTTGGACAGAACAGGATATATTGCTTTACATCAAAGAAAATAATCTGCCTATTTGTTCAGTTTATGGCGATGTGGTCACAGATTATGAAGCTATGGGACAATGTGAGAATCAGATGTCATTTGCGGATTTTGGGATTTTTAACAGGGAAAGACCATTGCTGAAAACCACAGGATGCCAAAGAACAGGTTGTGTACTGTGCGGATTCGGATGTCACTTAGAGAAAGAGAGCAGATTTTTAAGACTGAAAGAAACACATCCTAAATTCCATAATCTTCTTTACATCTTGAAAAACAATGGCGTGACATACGCAGAAGCTATTGATTGGGTTAATGAACACGGAAATATGAACATTAAATATTAATTAAATCTTAGGAGAAACGGCTTATGAAATTTACAAAATTCATTAAGCCAGAACTTGAACAAATCAAAGAAAATGCCAATTTCACGGAAGAAGAGGAGAGGATTTTCTCTCTTCTCTGCCGTGGTTTTTCACAAAAGCAAATATCCACAAAAGAAAATCTATCACTAAGAACGATAGAGTACAGAGTGAGAGATATTAAGGATAAAATAGAAAGAACGGGGGTATTTGATTGGATGAAAAAGAACTGTTGAAATATGCCGTTGATAGTGGTATTCTCGACATAGCACTTGTGCAGAAACAAGTCACTATGCAAAAGAGAGAAAAATTACTCAACAAAAATCCCTATAAAATCTATCAAGGAAAGGATGAGAACTGGTACTCATATCTGCCGGATGAAGTAAAAGGCAGACGTAAAATCAAGGCAAAGCGCAGAGAAGCGGTCGAGCAGAAAATCATTGATTATTGGAAAGAGAGAGAGGATGACCCCACGATAGAGGAAATCTTCAACCGTTGGATTTCACAAAAACTGGAACTTGAAGAAATCAGCAGGGCAACCTATGACAGATACCTAATGGACTTTCAGAGATACTTTGATGGCATCAAGGATAAGAGAATCAAAAGTGTAGACGAATGCGAGCTTGAAACGTTTATACGAAATAGCATCCATGATTTCAACATGACTTCCAAGGCATTCTCAAACTTCCGGACGCTGATATATGGAATCTTTAAGTATGCCAAGCGGAAGAAGTATGTCAAGTTTTCCATTACATACACGCTGAAAGACATGGATATATCGCCAAAAGCGTTTAAGCACGTAGTCCGACAGGCAAAAGACCAAGTATATATGCCGGATGAAAAGGAACGCATGGAGATGTACTTAAGGAATCACTTGGATATTGTGAACCTTGGATTGCTATTCATGTTTAAGACAGGAGTTCGTGTCGGGGAATTGTCGGCATTAAAGCGGAAAGATGTTGAAAACTACACGGTTGCTATCAATTCTACAGAAACACGCTATCGTGATGATGATGGTTTTCACTATGAGGTCAAAGATTTTCCGAAATCAGAAGCCGGATTGCGATTTGCCATATTGCCGGATAAGTACAAATGGATTCTTGATGAAGTACGAAAGAGAAATCCCTTCGGGCAATATCTATTTGAGAGAGACGGAGAACGGTTGAAATCCTACAACTTTCGTGAACGTTTGCGGTATATCTGCGAACATGAATTGAGAATGAAAGTGAAATCTCCGCACAAAATCCGAAAGACATACGGAAGTATCTTGCTTGACGGAAAAGTGAAAGAGTCCACAATCCTTGATACCATGGGGCATACAGACATTAGTTGCACAAAAGATCATTATTATTTTGATCGTACCGGAATTGAGGAAAAGAGACAGGAACTTGACTTAATCGAAGCATTATGAGTCCCTCGTACTCAAAGGTACTCAAAGAAAAATTGAAAGAATGGCTATTTTAAGCCATTTCAAGGCAATTACTCTAGGGTTCGATTCCCGTACGGACTGTTTTAAAAGTCGCATAAACACTGTGTTTGCGGCGTCTTAAAAAAATTGGTACTCAAGATGGTACTCAAGAACTGAACACAAAAGAAAGGAGTCTGCGCAAGTGCTTTAGATTCTTTTCTGAAAATGGTAGACTTGGAACGCTTTGGCGTTCTTTTTTTATGCGGTTTTTCTGCTTATTTTTTGCGGAAGAACCGTATTTTTTTATGCAAAAATATAAGCATAGGAGGGATGCGGAATGTTATTTACAGATGAAATTCTTGAAAAAATCTTAACAAGAGAAGATGTGTCAAAGGTTCCGCTTGTGTATCAGTCAGCGATGATTCACGCAATCAAGGAAGTATTGGAGGAAGAGAATGTATCAGATGCAAAATCAGAATATGGCATTTAACCCAAACCCAAGCTATGCCGCATATCAGTACAACCCAATGCAGAGGTTTCAACAGCCAGAGCCGCAGATTCCGCAGATGCAACCGCAGTTTCTTGGAATTCAAGGGAAAGTAGTGCAGTCGGAATCAGCGATCATGGCAAATGATGTACCTATGGATGGAAGTGTTGCGTTTTTCCCAATGCAGGACATGAGCGCAATCGTAGCGAAACAATGGGATGCCAATGGAACAATCAGAAAGACCGTTTACAAGCCTTTTAATGAGCAGATGGCAGATTCTTCAAGTGACGATAAAAAAATCGAAATAGGACTATCTGACGATGCGACAAAGGCTATTACTGACAAATTAGATTGCTTGTTTGGAAAGATGGAGGAGCTGGAAGATAAGTTATCTTCGCAAACGCAAAGAAAATCTTCACGAACACAAAAGGAGAGTGAGTCTTAATGAATCCTATGCAGATGTTACAGGGAATGAAAAACCCACAGCAGTTTTTGCAACAAATGATGGGGAACAACAGCGTAATGAGCAACCCCATGGCTCGCAATGCTATGCAAATGGCACAGAAGGGTGATTCCAAGGGCATCGAACAGATGGCTAGGAACTTGTGCAAAGAAAAGGGAATTGACGCAGATAAGGCTTTTGAGTCGTTTAAAAGCCAATTAGGAATGTGATACTAATTCTTGCAAGATTATGTATATAAAAAATGAATTATGGAGGTAAATTCTATGTTTAACACAGGTAATTGTGCATCCGTTCCGCTCGTTGCGAACATTGACGGAAACGGAAATAACAATGGATGGGGCGCAGAAGGCTCATGGTTATGGTTCATTATCGTTATCTTTGCCATCTTCGGATGGGGTGGATTCGGTAACGGATTCGGAGGAAACGGAATGAATGGTGGTGTCGGAAGCGAAATTCAGCGCGGATTTGATAATCAGGCGGTTGTGTCAAAACTTGACGGCATTACAAACGGACTTTGTGACGGATTCTATGCAGTGCAAACAGGCATGAACGGCATCAACACAAACATTTTGCAGACCGGGTTCGGCATTCAGCAGGCTATCAATGCTGATACAGTTGCTAACATGCAGAATACAAACGCATTACAGTCACAGCTTGCAAACTGCTGCTGTGAAACAAGAGAAGCTATCCAAGGCGTAAACTACAACATGGCAACTAACACTTGCGCATTGCAGAACACCATGAACAGCAACACAAGAGACATTATCGACAGTCAGAATGCAGGAACACGCGCTATTCTTGATTATCTTTGCAATGAAAAAATCTCTAGCTTACAGGCAGAAAATAATGACCTTCGCAGAGCGGCTTCACAGGATCGTCAGAGTGCATTACTTACAACTCAGATGGCAGCTCAGACACAGCAGATTATCAATGCAGTAAATCCGTCTGCTATCCCGGCATATGTCGTGCCTAACCCAAATGCTTATGCATATGGATGCGGATGCAATACAGGTTGTGGCTGCTAAAACTGAATAATTGAGTATCTTAATTGAGTTTAACTCGATCATGTCTGCTATGCAGTATTACTTATAACCAAAGGGCAGACTATAATGTTTGCCCTTATTTTATGGAAGAGAGGTAAAAATAATGGAAGTAACAGGAATTGCATTACAAACCGTTGCCGCTGGAGAAGATGTGGTATTTACAGAAACAGCGGTAAATGGAACAAAATGTATCGTACACAGACAGGGAAGTGGAATTATCAAGTTAAGAGGTATCACAAATCAGTGTAAGGCTAGATTTTTAGTATCGTATTCCGGCAACATTCAGATACCTACAGGCGGTACAGTTGGAGCTATATCACTTGCCATTGCAGTTGACGGAGAGCCTTTGCAGTCAACAAAGATGATCGTAACGCCAGCCGCAGTTGAGAATTTCTTTAATGTATCAGCACAGGCATATGTTGATGTGCCTTGCGGTTGTTGCAGTACCGTAGCCGTGCAGAATACGTCCACGCAGGCTATCGAGGTTCAGAACAGTAATTTGATTGCAGTAAGGGAGGCTTGATATTATGCATAAGTTTGCGAAACAGATTATGGATTGCGTGAAAGCCCACGTTGACGGCATTGGAATTGAGAATTTTGAGGGTCAAAACCTTGATGATCTCAAGGATTGGACAGAGATTGCAAAGAATATCGTATGCTTTGACAAGGACTATAACATTGTTGAAGCTATGAAAAATTCCGAAGATGAAGAAATCATGCGCATGGTGGAAGAATTTGGGGATTATCCGGAAAGAAGATACTACAATGAGTACCGGTACTCAAATGGAAGATTCGCACCGAAAGGGCGTGGAACACGCAGAGGATATGTAGAGCCACCGTATTATCATCAGATGCCAGAAGATTACCACGAATGGGAGAGAATGCCGGAATACGACCGAATGAGAGACCTTGACAGAATGAGTATGGGAAAGATGTATTATTCAGAGCCTATGAGCGGAAATAACGGCATGAGTACCGGTACTCACGATGCAAGAGAGGGCAGAGCCGGTATGAGTCGGAGAAGCTACATGGAGACAAAGGAAATGCATAACGGAAATTCACCGGAAGATAAGGACGCAAAGATGAAAGAACTTGAAAAGTACATGAAATCTCTTTCGGAAGATGTGACCGAACTGTTTTCCGGTATGTCTCCAGAAGAGAAACAGTTGACCAAGACAAAGCTGACTACGCTTGTCACGAAAATGTAATAGAGAGGGCATTTTGCCCTCTTTGTTTGCGAGGTGGTAAATTTGTTCGCGATAAACAATGAAATATGGAATTTGGTCGAAGTATCGCGTTACAGCGATATGCTACAGAGAAGTGACGGAAGCAGAACGGTAGGCATGACCGACAGAGACACGAAAACGATATATCTTGCGGATGATCTACGCGGAAGGTTCCTTGACCGTGTGTTATGTCACGAATTATGTCATGCATTCTGCCTTTCGTATAATGTATACATGGATATTGATACAGAGGAAATTGTAGCAGACTTCTTGACTACATACGGAAGAGAAGTGTTTGAAATAGCAGACAGACTATTGATTGAACTTATGGAGGTTGCATAATGGATAAAATTTCGGAACTCTTACAGTACGTGCACCGGACGAATCCGGAAATGACTAGGGAAAAGCTGATAGAAGAGCTGAGTAAAAGTGATTATGCGGCGCGGTCTTTGATTTTTACGAAAGAAAATTTCGTTGCGCTAGGGAAAAAATAAATCCGGCGGTTTGAATCGCCGCCGGAATTGTGTCAGACTTTCGGAATGTAAGAACCTTTCATTATTTCTATAGCGAGTTTCGCGCCTTCCGTCATGTAAAAATCATTATTCTTTGCACAGCAACTAAAAAGCAGTTCCTCGAACTCTGAATATAAATTTTCACTTAATAACCCTTTTAGCTTCTCTGTTAAGGGTGAGAAGTATTCAACAAAGGCATTTCCGGTTTCATTGTCAAGCTGACTTGAACATACAATTTTAATAAATTCATCCATTTTAGTAGTCTCCTTCTTCTGTTAATAAATAGTTGATATATCCTGTCGCAAGTCTGGCAAGGCTTTTACTGCCATCCAACAAATCCAATTTGTACTCTGGTCTATAGCCAAACCTCTGCACATAGAACTTTTCTTCAAGTTCTAAGTCGTAAATGTCAGATAGCTCCACGAGAATCTTGTGATATAAAAATTTTCTCGTCCACCCAAACTGTTCCATGATAATTTTTAATTTCCAATTATTTTTTCTGAACCACGCTCCGCGTGATGCGTCCAATTGCTGTTTTGAAATGTAACAATCTGCAAATAGGTCATCTTTTTTCGGCAATGCCGCCTGTGATTGCTTTATAGTTTCTTCCATGTCGTGGAATCTGTTAATGTAGCGAGCGGTAAAAGCCGTTCCCTTTACTCCTGTCAGCTTATGGGCGATAAACTCGCATCCTTTCTTAGTAACGTCATAACAAGGCAATTCTTTTTTCTGCTCCGTACAATACGTGCTTTCCTTGAAGAAATCGGAGAAGTCAATATTTACTTCTCCTAATTGCTTACAGTATCTCCGAATGTCTTTTAATAGGTTGGCGTGTGTCTTTTCTACCATTTCGGCAACTTCAACACTTGTAATTGTTTGTTCTATTTGGTTCATGTTTATGCTCCTTTCTGAAATGCATTAAACAAATTGTATTTTGCAACTCTGTAATTGCATTATAATTTTTCAATATATAATTGTCAAGATGTTTTTTGAAATTTATTAATTGCTTTTTGAAAAACAAAATGTTATTATAAAAAAAGAAAGGAAGGTGTAGTAATGTTTTCACAAGCGCTAAGACATTGTTTGGTTGATAGGAATATGAAAATTTCTGACCTTGCAAGATTACTCGATACAAGCCATCAGAATATCAATCAGAAAATAAAACGTGACAACTTTTCAGAAAAGGAAATGCGACAGATTGCGGATGCATTGGGGCTTGATTTAGAAATTGTAATGAAAGAGAAGAAATAAGAAAACCCGCCTAACTGGCGGGTTTTTGATGAAAGAAAATTTTTCCCGCGCCCCAAAAAATATTTCGTAATTTTTTTGTACCCCCCTGGGGTAGCGTTTTTGGGGTCAAGATTCCATTTTCGCGGTTTTCCAAAAACGTGTAACAAACGTGCAATTATCTGCGATATCCCGCAAACAGCACAAATACACTATATGTTATGCCATATATAGATAATTCATTGATGATATTTGACGTTATTGCCGATCACAGGCAAACGCCAGAAGACGCTTGCCCAGCTATAGTTATAATCTAGCATAGACCGCATTTTACCACTTGTCAAGATAGTTTTTCCCATCGTACCGGCTGTAAGTGTTTGTTATGCTTTCCAACTTTTGTGTGATCTGTAGCCAATCTCCGCCGCGCTGGGCGGTTATTTTGATTTTTGCAGACTCCACCCACTCCACACCCTCAAACTTTGAATAGCTGCACAGCTTGCCGGATGCCACCGGATAGCCAAGAGCAGACACCCGGCGCAGAATTTCACGCTTGCCGATGTATTCCCATTTCTTTCGCATAGGCTTACACCTCCTTATATTGTGTTTATTTGTCAATGTGCGTGTGGGTGTCAGCACCCACAGAAGCCACGCCGCCGGAATTGAACCGGCTCACAACGCCACCAGGCACGCGGAAAGGGGCGGAAGAGTACCGCCCTAAGTGCTTTATTTTGCTTTTTTAACCGATATAATACGATCATCGGTTTTATCCTTTGGCGTGCCGTTGCCGCTGATCTTAACAATAACTTTCTGTCCGTCTTTAAAATGCAAGTCGGTGTCCGTGTCGGACATTTCCAAGATGTTACCGTCTGCCGTGTAAATGTCAAAGCCTTTCCCGGTCAGCTTTTCACCGTCCTCGTAGGTATAAGAGTAACTAAAATTCCGGACGGTTCCGCGTACTTTGTAGGTGTGCGCCGTCTTTGCGGTTGCTGTAGTTGGTGCAAGGTTTACAAGGGTAACTGCTGCTAATGTGATAGCTAAGATTTTCTTTTTCATGGTTTCAAGTCCTCCATATTCTAAATTTTTCCGGTTGCTCCGGGTAAAGACAAGCCGGGGAATCGAACCCCGGTAAACGCCGCCGCTTGCCTATGCGATCGCTACAAGTCTATCGTTTCGCATTGTTCGCGTGTATTCTTTCCCGCTTTTGTCGCAAACAATAACACATCTGACGCTTTTTCCGCTCTTGGTAGGCTCAACGCTCTTTATTGTCTCTGTATAACCAAAATTCCAAATTGTAATCATTCCCGGCTTGAGTTCTGCCGCCGGGATAGCGTTTCTTCTTTCATAAATTCCTTGTAATTTAACTGTAGCCATAAAATCAACCATCCTTTCATTGTGCGCCCTGTCTCATCGGTGCAGGTGGGGCAGTTCCTGCAGACCGCCGGGCGGCGGTTTCGACTATTGACAAATTTTGCGGAAGATTTCAATTGTGAGTTCTGCGGCAGCTCTTTTTCTGTCGGGCGTGTAGCCGTGGCGTTTACTCTTCAGTGCTTTTTCTGCTTGATTAAGGTTTCCAACTCCCCAAGATGCCGCTTTGTTGAGTTTTTCCCATTCATCCGGTGTAACTTTTACGGCTTTAAGTGTTGCCGTGTTGATCTCGTAATTGTCTTTGTCTTCCGGGTGTAAATCTTCGCAAACCGGAATATATTCATGCGTTCCCATGTTTTCGCCGATATTCCAGACAAAAAAGCGAACAGGGATTTTCTCAACGATTTCAAAAATATCAGTTTTTTCACAAAGCGTAGAAGTGCTATAAATTTTGTTGTTTTCAAATTTTAACGTTTTCATATTTTCCCTTTCTGGTCTGCCATCATCAGAGCCGGGAGACCATCCCGCGGCTGACGCTCCAAAACCGGAGCGTTTCGGCTATTGCTGACTATTTAATTCAATGCATTTCCGGTTACAATCCTCGATGCTTCCGGCAAAAACAATTTTTCCTGTCCCCTTAATTTTCTCAATCACGCAAAAACCAAAATAATCGTTATAACTTATATAGTATTCAGGCATTTTATTTTCCTCTCTTTCTGTGCTTCATTTGATACTTGTATTATATACAAATTAGGCACTAATGTATATTGACAAAATACACAATATTAAGCACTAATATTATATTGTGAATTGTGCATTATTATTAAGCACTAATTAGGTATTGACAATTAAGCACTAATTATATATAATGTAAGAAAAAATACGGAGGTGTAGGAATATGGACGAAAACACAAAAGCGGAAAAGAACAGGCAAGCGGTAAAGAAATGCATGAGCAATAAAGATAGAATAAACATTATATTGCCACTTGGAACAATAGAGAGAATCAACTCATACGGACTAAAAACAAGCGCATTTGCTAGGGAGTTAATTCTTGCGGAGCTTGATAAAATGGATAGAATGAAAAAATAATAAATTAAGCACTAATTATCTATTGACAATTAAGCACTAATTATATATAATGTAATCAGATCAAAGAAATAGAGCAAAGGCGAAAGCCAGGAAAGGGGAACGGCATATGAAGATCAAAGGAATCGGAACAATCAGAAAAGAAGATGCAATGAGCATCCTAACAGGAGAGGGAAGAAAAGCAGTAAAAGCTGGAGAGATCACAACGGAAGAACTTGGCGAGATGTACAAGCTTGAAATGGCCAAGAGATCATCCAAGATCGGACGGAACAGCGATACATTCCGGGAATCGTATAAGTGGATTCCGGAAGAATTGAGAGAAGAACTTACACCGGAACAACTTGGAAGGCTCACAGATGCATTTCATGAGTGCTACGGGGCAGGAAAGAACGCATAAGAAAGGAAAGGAAAACGCCATGAAAAAATTTGAAATCGGGAAATATTACGCACCAGCAACATCGCCAAGCATTGAACCGCTAAAGTGCATTAAGGTAACTAATTGTTACGTTTGGTTTTATGACGATGAAAAAGGGTGCGAGGTGAAAGCGAAAAAAGAAATGGGGGCTCACTTTAACGGAAAGGGCGTGGAAAAGTTTGAGCAGACTAAGATATACGGATATTTAACAAGAGCCATTGACAACTAAGGCGCATGGGAAAATAGGAGGTTATAAATATGGCGTTTACAAACAAACAAGGAATAAAAATCAGTTTTGAGTGCTCAAAACTGATAGGAGAATTAAAGGAAGATATTGCAGAATTTGGCGGCGATAAGATCGTAGCGGTTTGGTGCAAAGATAATTCAGGAGTTACGATTTATACAAATTATGATTTTATTGATAAAGATCAGCCAATAACAGAGAATGAACTACAGGATGATGAATACATCCGGAAAATGACAATGAATGCATTGCTAATTCTTCTGGAAAAGCAAAATGAAATATTATAGAAGCAAGGAAGAACGAACAGAAATAGAGGAAAACATAATGAAGAACTACAAAGAGTACGAGAAAAGGTTTATAGGGGCAAGCGATATTGCGGCATTGATACTTGTTGGATGCGACGAAAACGGATTGAAAACAAGCACTCTTGATTTTGGCGAAGACGGAAGTTATATGGCATACGTCGTTGACGAGGACGCGGAGATAGGTGCACATTATAAAAAAGTCGCTGATTTTAAGCACTGGCTCAAGATTTATGATGACGATGAATTGACATACCGGATTAATGCACAGGAGATAAATATATATCGCGCCGGAGATTTTGGCTGTATTATACAGACGATCGGCAAACATTAAAAGAAATCGAGTGGGAAAGATTAAAATCTAACCCACTCATTTTCATCACTGAGAATATAATTATTTCAATCCGTGTATCCGGGGATCGCTCCAGATACCACGCGCAGAGCATCCACAACGCGCGACACAAAACATAAATTAAATGTTTTGCTTTTACTAAAAAGACTATTGTTTCAATCCGTGGTCGCCGGGATCGCTGGCGGCACCACAGCGGCAAGCATCCATACCGTGCGACATATCTATAGTTTATCATCGGATCGGACAAAATGCAAGTAAATATTTTCAAACAAAGGGCGGCTTTTCCGGCTGCCTTTTCTTTTTGCCATGTCCAAAACCAACAACGCATCCGGGAATATCTTGCAAAATCTCCAAAAAACCGTAAATAAACTATAAAACTTTTCTTAAATTTTTATAAACAAGGCTAGTTGTATTAGGTCTTTGACAAGTCCGGAAATGATAGAATAGTATCAGTTTTTACAAAAAATCGTCTGACAATCGTCTGACATAAGGCGAGACAATCGTCTGACGCCGCTTTTTCAGAACTATGTTTCTCTTTCTCTCTCTTTTTCTTAATCTTTTAGATTAATAATAATACACTGTATCTAAAGCCTATAGGTTTATATTTAAGTTATATCCGCATACGCGCGCGGCGTAAGTATATAATACCACCGTAAAAATTAAGGCTTGACTTTAAACCCGAAAATAGTGTATACCAAAAGCAGAGAGATAAAACAGATTGGAGGTGTGAAATATATGCAGGATGTAGAGAGTGTAGATCTTACAAGCCTTATAGTGGATCTAGGTACAGTACAGATATACACATCAACTGTGCAAGATTTAATAGACAACGCTTGTATAGAATTTCACATCGAAGATTTACTAAAAGCTGGACAAAGACAGTGGAAAGCTGTAATGCAGTACGTTGGTATGCATTTATTCCCGGATACGAAAGTATTAAAGGATAAGAGTTTAAGTCCTCTTAATAACGGAACTATACCGACTAACTGTAACAGATATGACAGAGAGGTATTATATAAGCTTTGTGATTATTATATATATATATCCAATGTCTACAGTAAGCTAGTAAGTACAGTAGCATTTAGTTATTTTTGTAATATACCCACTACAACGTTTGACCTGTGGAAAGATGAGGAATCAAGTTCGGTGGCTTTTAAGATTTGGCAAAAATTACAACGATCTCGCAAGGATTGTATACTCGATAGAGCATATGACTCCAACAGCCCAGTGGGTACTATGTTCGTGGGAAATAACGAATTCGGCATGAATCAGCCGGGAATTGGAGATAATGCCACCCAAAGAAGGGCAATAACAGCGCAGGAACTGCCAAGGCTGGACGAGAAAAAGAGCCAAGAATTGCACGCAATTGATACACAATTTGTCGGTGTGGCTGCAAATAATACGGTTTAAATTGTGCGTGATTATTCTACAATTCACAAATGAAGTAATATCAAGGGTTGTAGCGTTTTAACTATTCGTGAACTATTCGGAAAAGTTAGGTTTTGCGAATAGTTGCAAGGGTATGGCATGAATTGTATTAAAACAATTTGATTTTCACACAATGACAACAGAACGAAACGGAAAATATTTTATATTTCCATGTTTGCAGAAAAAAGGATGGGGAGGGGGTCTGACAGAAAGGCCACCGAGCGGCTACTAAGTCCCTTAAATTCCTACAAAAAATAAAAAGCCGCTTACAACACCCATTGACTTTCACCGTAAATAGGCTATAATAAATTTATAACAATTCACTTTCACGTTGCGAATCGCAACTAAATTTCCAAAAAAATTTTTAAAAAATAAAAAGAGTGTTTCGGACAGGAGAATGATATATGACCGGAAATGAGTATCAGTCATTAGCCATGCGGACAAATGATCGCAAGGCGACAGAAAGAATTTCGGATAAACTTGATTTGCTTAAATTTTGCAAAAAGAACAATATCGCATCTGCGTTGCAAGATTATGACCTTGGCGGCATCTTCAATTCTTGTTTGGGGTTATCCGGCGAGGTTGGAGAGTTCAACGACATGATTAAAAAGTGGATTTTCCATGAGAAACAGCTTGATATTGACCACGCAAAGAAAGAAGCTGGCGATATTTGTTGGTATCTTGCAATGCTTTGTGAATCCTTCGGCTGGAGCCTTGATGAGATCATGCAGATGAATGTAGACAAGCTTAAGGCACGTTATCCGGAAGGGTTTGACATTGAAAGAGCAAACCACAGAGCGGAAGGTGATGTTTAATGGTAGAGTGTAAAGAATGTTGTGGCACCTGTAAATATGGCTTATGCGTCAAGACAAACGGTTATGTTTGTTCAAACGAAGAAAGCGATTACGTAGCTGATTTCGTTGAATACGACCATTCATGCGATTTCTGGGAACAGAAACGGGGAAAACTGAAATGAAGAAAAGAGTATTAGCAATTATCCTTTGTATGCCAATCGCGTTAGGTGTTGTTGGATGCAGTTCAAATAACTGCCGTAATAGTGCTGAAGAACACATTCTTGAAACAATAGGCGAAGACACAGAGTATGAGATTTTTTACGATAAGGACACAAAGGTTATGTATTGTAGGGCATACAGGGGCGGAGTTACTCCAATGTATAATGCAGACGGTACATTGAGACTTTACAATGAGGATTCAAACAATGAATGAAACATTGATGAAAACCGAGTATTCCGAAACCTTTGATGAAAAACGCAAAGGATTGATTGAACAGTCGTATTACAAATACGGACCGGCAAGAATAAACTTTTCCACCGGAAATGTTAATGCAATCGAAAGTTTGAAAATGTGCCTTGCCAAGTTTGAAGAGACCGGGAATCTTGAATATCTGTGTGATGTTGCAAACTATGCCATGTTCCGGTTTATGTTTCCACAACAGGGCGAATACTTCAAACATACGAATTCTGATGAATCTGCTGGGCTTTTTGGCATGAGCGTAAATGAAATGGAACGATTCAAACAGGAACACAGCTTTGATGATGGGGGATATTGATATGATTTTAAATATAATCGCTACGGCGATAGACGCCATTACGATACTTAGCCTTATGATGCAACAAGTAAAGCAGACAGACAATTCAAACGCAATGGGGTATTTGCTTTCATATTCGATTTTTGCAATGAATATTATGGTCATTTGGAGATAACAATATGACAATTTATGATCCAATATTTGGTATTTACTTTCTGCCGCCAATTTTGAGCGTGGTCGAAAGAATACATATAACAAAATCAAAGGAACCGGACAGCACCGGAGATTTACTCAATCTGGACAGTGACGCCGAGCACCAGATCGACAAATCGGAGCATCCGGTATAGCTTAAGTCCGCAAGCGATAGTTTCTGGCTGAATAATTGATCTATCGGCGTTAGGCTTTGAATTATGTTTGCGGACGGAACAACATTGGGCTATCGCCAAACGGTAAGGCACAGGATTTTGATTCCTGCATTCCGGGTTCGAATCCCGGTAGTCTAATCGGTTACATGCTGACGTTTCATGTAGCCACGTATGTTTTCCATACGTACTTGAACCCTTGGTTGAGTGATTCAAGCATTTGGGTTCCTCCTTTCGCCACTAGGACGATTCTGTTAAGTACGGTGCGAGACCGTCCGGTGGTATTTGTCGCAGAGGGCGGCATCTTGGCGTAAGACTATATGGTGTTGAGCGGTATCTGCTTTGTAATTTGCAGACGTGCAATCCATATAGCAGTCAATCATGGTTCGGGCATCTATCCCACGGTGTCCGAGCTGTGAAAATGTAATTCCCCTTAAGAAGTTAGGTGGTGGCAGAACGAAATGCAAGCAAAGAAGCTGATCGGTAAGAGTGTTGCCAAGTGATAGGCGGAAAATCATCCGTAATCAGCAACAACACCTTTTCAGAATCCGATTATGTGAGGTTCAAATCCTCACCCACCTACTCGGTCAAATTATGCTGTCTGCTTGCAGGCGGTCTATGTTTTGGCTGAAATACGATGCTTGTCTATTGCTCTGCAATAATTTAATTCGGAGTAGAACCATGGAAATAGGCTTGCATGGTAACATTGAGTTGCCGGTGAAATGCTGTAAACCGGATAGTGCAAGGCATAGCACGATAAACATTATTGCTAACCGTCTGATGGCGGTTATGGGGATTTAATTCAGTGGCAGAAGACACGGCTTATATCCGGGTTGTCGCGGGTTCGATTCCTGTAATCCCCACAGGTGATGTTGCCAGTACACCCCTAGTGTGTTTATTACAGAAATGCAGGTGCTAATCAATATACCGGTTAAACTTAGCACAGGTAACTGGATTGAGCGGTTGTCATTCAAAAGATGGCGGTAACCGCTGACTAAAAGAACCTTGCACTTAGTGTAGTGTGGAGCAAGGAAAAACGGAAACTACACGACATGGCTTGTTAGCTGAGATGGATTAGCGACAGACTGAAAATCTGTATAGGGCGGCTCGATACCGCCACAAGCCATTGAGCGGTGTTAGTAGCACCGTGCCATTCTGAAACGCAAGGAATGGTTCGGGTAGGGAACTTCCATGCCCGGCGCGTGCAGATATAATCCTAACTGGTAAGGAAACTGTTTGCTAAACAGTCAGTAGCCGAAAACGGTGTTTCGGTTCGAGTCCGAATATCTGCGTTTATCCTTATCTCCACTTAGTCGGGTGCTACTGCAATAGTTCCGGTCGATGGGAGACTTATGGATGGTAGCGGTATAATTGGTAACAGAAAACCCTTCCGTGATTAGAAATTGCAGATTTGAAAGCGGTTGGCATGGTTTTGGCTGACAGGGTTCGATTCCCTGTGTCGCTATTCGATGATAAAAAACATTTTGGAATATTTATATCAAACGAAAGACACGGAATCTCACGAGGATTCCGATTTTTGCTATGATTGGGGTGTGAATTATGACAAGTTGCTTTCGCTGTGGAATGCTGATACCTGATTCCGAAGTTGATAACTGTCCTTATTGCAAAATTCTATTTAAACAGATTCCGGCAAGGAATGTTCCAGAAAGTCAGCCAGAGAAGGTGGAAACGGCAATATTTGAAAACGTGGTATTTAATAAAGGGGAGGGGTGGAAGAATGTGTGAATTTTGTGATAATGAATCGAAACAAATAATTGATGATAGAGAGAAGGATTCTATTTTGTGCATTTCCGATTCAGAAAAAGAAATGAGAATTTTTCTTGAATATCTCAAAGAGAAAATGGACAACAACGGAAAAGAATGTTTCTTAGATGGAGAACATGATATTTTAAAAACAGAAAATTACAATGTTGTCTGTAAAAGTATTCATGGTACTCTACTTGGAGTCGGATATGGGTATTGTCTACATTACTGTTTTTTGAGAAATTTTGATAAGAGTAAGTGCAACGATATGGAAAAATGCTCGACGGAAGAAATTCTTGCGCACACAAGAGAGGGTGCAAAAGAAATATCGGAACTTGATATTTTATGCATGCTAGGGTTATTTTGAAAGTTGGTGAAATGATGAAGCAGGAAAAAGAAATTTTATGCACATGTATTAATCATGAAAATTGTCCATTAGACCCGGTTAGTTGCGGATGTTCAATAGAAACTACGACTTTTGAAGATGCTTGTATGGGTAAAAGAACATTCATTCCGGGAATCGAATGTGATAAGTGAGGGATTTATATGAAACATCAAAAAGAATGGTGTACTTGTGATCGTTGTGGTACTGAAATTAAAAAAGGAATACTTTGTGGAAATTCCATTACAAGGAATGGCATTTTAAATACCACATACGACTTGTGTTATAAATGTATGGAAGATTTTGAGGAGTTTATGAGAAATGATCAGAATTAAAGAAATGCTTCATTGTCTGCAATTAGATAGCAGAATAAGGCACAATATAAAATATGCACAAAGAGAATGGTTCTTTTCGTACTTTAAGCACTTTAGAAAAGATTTAAACATGCCATTACTCAATAGCATCAAGCAAGCAAGGGGAATATCGAAAACTATTTTAGAAAGAGGGTATATGCCAGACCTTGTACATGATTCTGTAATGCGTATTAGATATTCAAGGAGATGCAATACTCGTGTGTGCAGGGCTGCTAGGAATGATTAGGGGGGTATGAGAAATGACTGTTAATATGGGAACACAAACCTATGAAATGAGCCGCAAGCAGGCAAAAGCTATTCTTGGAACGGCTAAGAAACTTGCAAATTGCAACATATACGGCATTGAAAAAGGCAATGTGGTGATTATGCTGAATGAAAAGTATGAGGACGATATGAGCCTTAAAAAAGCCGTAGAGGAGTATAAAAAGAAAGGGTTCAAGGTGCATTGGAAATGAAGAAAACACGTTCAAAAATTATAATCAAAACCAGAAAAGGCGGTTACACAAAGATTTATGCCAATGGAAAATGGCAAAAGAAAGTATGTGTTATTGATTATCGCGCAGAATGCAGTAACAAAGATGGCATAAAGGTTACTTGCGAATTTGATAAACTGAAAACTGATAAAAATGGTTCGGTTATTTACGATTTGGGAAAAGAAGAAATTGTAAAAGAACACGTAGTTGCAAGAATTTAGGAGCGAGATTATGAAAATATCAGAGATGAATATTTCGGTTAGATTATACGCAATTTTACACAAACACGGAATTGAAACCATTGAAGATATGAGTAATTACACACCTGATGACATCATTCGTTGGAAAGATATTGGAAGAAGAACATTAGAAGAATTATTAAGTACAATGAAAAGCAATAGCGTCAAATTTAAAGGAGAATAAATCATATGAAGAAGAAAATTTTAGCAGTCGCATTAGGGATGGCATTGTGCTTAGGAATGACCGGATGCGCATCGTGGGACAGATTTGTGGTAAATATGAAAAGCGATGTAAATGGAGGTATGCAGAGAACCATTACTGTATACACGGCAGATGGTAAAGAACTTGCAACATATAAAGGCAAGATTGACCTTAGCACAAACAACGGTGGATATGTTAAGTTTGATTTTAACGGCAAGAGATATATCTACTACAATTGCTTTGTAGAAAGCATTGCGGATATAAAATAAATAACAATTCAGACCAAGAAAATAGTCTTTAAATAATTCCCAAAACACTAAGAGGTGCGTACAATATTGGTGTGCTAAGAATAGCTTTTACTACTGACTACGCATATTACCGGCTAACAAATGGAGTTAGTCGCTACCCTAAAACAGTTATAGGCAGAGGTCAAGGCACTTCTGCTTTTGCGGAGGTGCTTTTTATTTGGCTTCAAAGCAGTTAATCAATGCAGTAAATGGATATGAAAATTACATAAAGAGAAAAGGCGTTGATGAACAAGTAATAGATGCCCTTTTAAAAGCGTGCAATGTGGCGATTCGGACGGAAAAAGATGTTGACTACGGATTGACTATAACCGAAAGAACAAAGGCTTTAATCAACGAATTTACGCAGAAAAACGCGGGTGGTAGCATATGGGAACTTGAACGATATGCACAGAATCACGACATTAAAGGCGGATACAAACTTGTGGATCAGTTCTATGAAGTCTTGCGATTAGAGAGCTTTTATCGTTTCGAGAGCTTTATTTACTTTATGGAGCGCAAAAGAAATTGGAGTAAACGGTTTTATTATCCACGCCGCAAGACGCTGAATATAGTTGCCCAAGATCTTGAAGATTTGGAAAACAGAAAGATTAAATTTTACGGATTGTCAATGCCATCGCGTGTCGGTAAATCGACTATCTGTATTTTCTTCCTTGCGTGGGTAGCTTTGCGCAGACCAAACAGTCATAGTGCTATGGGTGGTCACTCTGGTATTTTGGCAAAAGGATTTTACAAAGAGCTGATGAACCTTTTTACCACGGAAGAATATACATTTGCGGAACTTTTTGCTTATTGGCATCCGGAATACGCAAACGCAACACTTCCAACAGACAAGAGCGCGGACGAATTTACAATCACGCTTGGAGATCCGGACAGATTCGCAACAGTAACGTGCCGTGGTATTGATGGAACATGGACAGGAGCGGTCGATGTTTCAAAAGATGGATATTTGTATGTCGATGACTTGGTTCGTGATCGAGAGCATTCATTAAGCCCTACTCGAATGGAAAACACATACCAAGAGTACCTAAACAAGATGGTTGACCGTAAAAATGATGGTGCAAGGGAATTGATGGTTGGTACTCTTTGGAATGTTTTAGATCCATTGGAGCGCATGAGAAAGCAATATGAGCATGATCCCCAATACCGATTCCGTAAGATTCCGGCACTTAATGAAAATGATGAAAGCAATTTCGCGTATGAAATCAACGGATTTTCCACGGAATACTACAGAGATATGAGAGATAAACTTGACAATGCCGAATGGATGGCTAAGTTTATGCAGCAACCATATGTCCGTGAGGGATTGCTTTATACGGATTTGAGACTATTTAACGGAATCCTGCCGGATGGAGATTTCCGGCGCATCGGAGTTGTGGATGTTGCCTGGGGCGGCGGCGATAGCTTGTCAATGCCGATTGGGGCAGAATATGAAAACGGAGATGTTTATATTTACGATTGGGTATTCAACAAAGGTCCGAAAGAGGTAACAATTCCTCTTGTTGTCGGACGAATTATCGGGAATGAGATTCGGCAGACAAGATTTGAGGGAAATACCGGGGGCGATCTGTATTGCCAATATGTAGATGAAAAGCTGCAGGAACAGGACTATAAATGCTCATGCACAAGCAGAAAAGCACCAAACAAGGTTGAAAAGTTGTCGAAGATCATAGCATATTCCGGTGATGTTAAGAGAAAATTCATATTTCTTGATACGCACAGACCGACGCAGGAACAAATGAAGAAAGATTCAGATCTTGGAGTAACAAGATATTATAGAAATGATGAATATCAAGCGGCTATGGATGAACTCTCTATGTTTGTAAGTATTGGCGGTAATGAACACGACGATGCCGCAGACGGTTTAACCCAGCTTGAAATGTTTATAGAAAACCCAAACAATACCGCAAAGGTAGAAGCGGCAGTAAACCCATTCAGGAGGTATTAGGATATGACAACAGACAAATATCTTTCACAGATAAGCAGAATTGACCATGCGATTGCAAATAAGCTGGAAGAAATCAAGAAGCTATCCGATATGGCAACTTCTATATCCATATCTCCGAAAGAGGTGGATGTGCAATCATCCGGCAATCCCGATAAAATGGGGAGCGCGGTATCGAAAATTGTTGATTTACAGAATGAGGTTCAGGCACTTGTAGATGAATTGATTGATAAAAGACGGATTATCATATCGCAAATCGACAGTATGGATAATACAGATGTATATATCGTGCTTTCATCGCACTATGTCAATGGAAAAGATTGGAACTTGATTTCCGTTGAGATGAAATATTCCTACAGAAACATTATGAAACTTAGGAAAAGAGCATTGCAGGAGTTTGAAAGACGTTATGGACAGCTTTATTCTGAAAAGAGTGCATAAAAGTACACAATAGTTCACACTCTTTCACAACATTTCCTAAAACTTGCATGGTATACTAAAAGAGTAGAAAAAACAAAATCCTACAACCCCAAAAGCATATAACCCGTAAAAGGCACTGTCAGAAATGGCGGTGTTTTTTATTTACAAGAAAGAGACTTCTATGGAAAAAGTAACTATATATTGCCCGGATTGTGGAAGAATTGCCGGACATTATGATGGGAGATCTACGATAGATCATCCGTGTAAATGTAAAAAATGCAATCATATTGTGATTTATCGCGTGGCAACAGGCAAAATTGAAACAAAGCCAATACCAAAACGCGCTTGCAGTAGTGGAGTTTTATTTATATGAATACACAGTATTTTCATGACCTTGTAAAAGGCAGATATGGAAGAAAAATTGCATATGCTAACGTAGAACAGATTACGGCAGACAATATCGTAAATGTTGTCGGAAATTGCATTGGTGCATTTTATTTCAACAAGACGGTCATTCGGTATCTGTGGAACTACTACAAGGGCGATCAGCCTGTATTGTACCGAACAAAGGTACAGAATGCGGATATAACCAATAAGGTGTCTGAAAACCATGCCTATGAGATTGTTCAATTCAAGGTTGGTCAGACTTACGGTGAGCCAATTCAGCTTATCAGTAGGAAAGACGATGACCGTATAAACAATGCGGTTGATGAATTTAACGATTATCTGACCGATGCTAATAAGCAGGAAAAGGACATTAAGGCAGGAGAGTGGCAATCAGCAACCGGAACGTCATTTAAAGCGGTGCAGATTACAAATGGAGATATACCATTTAGAATTGTCGCACCGACACCAATGAATACGTTTGTTATTTATAATGAATCCACAGAAGAACCGCTTTTAGCAATCCAAGAGCTTAAGGATGCCGATGGACAGATGTATAAACTCTGCTACACGGACTCTTATGAATGCAAGATTGTAAACGGAGAGGTTCGAGATTGGAAACTGCATGGCTTTGGTGGAATCCCGATTGTTGAGTTTCCGAACAACCATGAGCGCATTTCTGATATTGAGCTTGTGATCGGACTATTGGATGCAATCAATACAATGCAGTCAAACAGAATGGATGGCGTTGAGCAGTTTGTTCAGTTTTGGATAAAGTTTGTAAATTGCGACATTGACCCGGAAACCTTTGAAAAAATGAAGATTTCCCATGCGCTGACGGTAAAATCCAATAATGAGCAGAATAAATCAGATGTTGACATTATGACACAAGAGCTGAACCAGACAGAGTGCCAAGTCGCAAAGGATGATTTGTGGGATAATGCACAGTCCATTCTTGCTATACCGACAAGAGAATCGCAAAATTCTGGTGGTGATACACAGGGGGCGGTATCTTTAAGGGCAGGATGGGACTTCTCTAAAACCAGGGCTAAACAAAAAGACCCGATAATAAAAACATCGGAAAAGAGATTGGCTAAAGTAATATTAAACGTAATAAGAATTAAAGACCATGATTTAGGGCTTACGGCAAGAGATTTTGATGTTCAAATCAACCATAGTCCTCTTGATAATTTATATACAAAAACGCAAGCACTCGATCAAATGTTAAAAGCTGGAATAAATCCAAGAATAGCAGTATCTACTTGTGGATTATGGGGAGATGCCGAAAAAGTATTTATACAATCAAAGCCATATTTCGATGTTTTGTATAAAACAGTAGATATGGTAAAAAAAGAAAATGAGAATACAAAAAAACAAGAACCGACAAGCTAATTCCTATCGGTTCTTGTTTTTACATAATCAGTTAAAATACTAACCATGAGATTGTTAAGAGAGCGAATTTCTTCTTTTGCAATAATCTCAAGAGAAGATTTAAGCTTCTTTTCCATAACAATTGTAGTTTTAACTTTACTTTCTGAAATTTTTCCTTGCGGCATATTATCACCTCTTTTTGTGTAGTATAAATTACCATCAAGTAATTGTCAAGTAACTTGCAAGTTGCTAGCAACTATGATATAATACATGTAAAGGAGATGATTATATGCCAGATAAGAAAATGGCAAGACATGTTACACATGGGTTGACAGGTAAAAGAGTTTATAAAACTTGGGAAAGCATGAAATCAAGGTGCTACAATCCTAATGATGGGAAGTATGAGAAATACGGTGGGAGAGGGATTAAAGTATGCGAGGAATGGTTAGGGAAAGACGGGGCGAGGAACTTTGCGAAATGGGCTTACGAAAATGGTTTTGATGAAAATAAACGCCAAAAAGAACAAAGTATTGACCGGATAGATGTAAATGGTAATTATGAGCCAAATAATTGCAGATTTACAGATGCAAAAATCCAAGCTAATAATAGAACAAATACTATCTTTCTTGAATATCAAGGAAAGACAAAATGCTTACAAGAATGGGCAGATGAAGTAGGAATATCAGAATCAACCATTCGTTGGAGATTGAATAACGGGTATTCAGCAGAAAAGGCACTGACTACCGAAGTAAAGAAAAATTCAAACGCAGGTAAGAGGTATTTGACATACAAAGGAGAAACAAAAACAGTTTCTGAATGGGCGAAGCATCTAGGATTTGACCCTAAAGTATTATATTCAAGAATAAAACGAGGGTGGTCAACAGAAAGAGCTTTAGAAACCCCAACTGGTGCCGACAAGTGGCATAAAACAAAATAATAAATTTGAAGATAAGACAGTCACCGAGTAATCGGCGGCTGTTTTTATTTTATAAATTTTGCACCTATGCGTGAAATAGGAGAAATCACAAGTTGAGCAACCAACGTAAAAAAGCGTAGTGAATCGGAGGTAATCATGACAAGAGAACAGGCAAAACAGAACCTTATCGCTATCGGAGTGGCAGAACCTACGGATGAACAGGTAAGCAATTATCTGAATCAAGTCAATGGCGAAACAAAGAAAGAGAAAGACAGAGCCGATGGCTACAAGGCTAAAGCTGACACAGCAGATGGTTTACAGAAACAGCTTGATGAATTGCAGGCTGGAAATCTGACGGAGCTTGAAAAGGCAAATAAGGCATTAGACACAGCTAATCAGCAAATTGCAGAATTGCAGAAAAATAATGCTGTTAGAGATTTGCGTGAAAAGGCTATGACCGATTTCAAAGTAACCGCAGAACAGGCAAAAGCAATTGTAAAAGACGATGGCAGCTTTGATACAGCCGAACTTGGAAAAATTATGTCCGAAAAAGAGACCGCCGCAGCGCAAGCCAAGGAGCAGGAGATTGCAAATGGCAGTACGAATCCGGGCGGTGGAACGGCTGGCGGAAATAAAGACAACAAAAAGACAGAAGCGGAAAAAGCCGCAGAGTCGATCGGAAAGACTTTAGCTGAAACGAATCAGACGGCTAAGTCGGTAGTAGACAGTTATTTATCGTAAGGAGGTTTTAAAGATGAAGTTTACTGAAAAAAGCGTAACAACTCAGCTTGAAATTCTGAAAAGAAAATTAGGCGGAGAACTGTTCGAGGAAATCAAACTTGATGATACCGCATTCACAGAAGGCGTGTGCAAGGCAGGAAGCCCAATCGCCGCAGATGGCAAAGTTGATAAAGAAACAAAGCCAATCGGAATTTTACTTACAGATGTTTATAAGGATGAGAACCCTAACGGAACAATCCTTAGAGCGTTTGGAGTTGTAAATTCTGCAAACATTCAGACAAGCACAGGAGAAGCTGTCGCAGAGGCGGTTAAGACAGCCCTTCCGTTAATCGTATTTGAATAGGAGGTAATACAGAATGAACATTAGAGATGCGTATAGCGCAAAAGCAATCGCGCTTGTAAACACAGAGGTAGCAAGCAATAAAATTGCGTATCTTGGTTCGGGATTATTTCCGGCTAAGAAGAAAATGGGACTTGATCTGAAATGGATTAAGACCTCCAAGGGGCTTCCGGTTTCTCTTGCACCATCAAATTTTGATGCAGTGTCAACATTAAGAAGCCGTGAGGGATTCAAACTCACAGAAACAGAGATGGCTTTCTTCCGTGAGTCTATGCTCATTAAGGAAGCTGACGAGCAGGAAATCATGCGAGCACAGGATAGCTCTGATCCATATGCAGCAGATGTATTAAGCAGAATCTTTGATGATGCAAATACTCTGATCGATGGAGCAAACGTTGTCCCAGAGCGCATGATTATGCAGTTACTCGCACCGTCCGATGGATCTCCAAAGATTTCCATTCAGGCAAACGGCGTAACTTGCGCTTATAACTACGATCCGAGCAACACATACAAGACCCACAACTTTGCAAATCTTGAGACTGCAACAGATAAGTGGGATGATCACGAAAATTCTGATCCGCTTGACGATGTTTCTGTTGCCCTTGATGCAGTCGAAGCAGAAACAGGAGAGAGACCTTCTATTATGATTGTTTCTCGTAAGACTATGGATCATCTTAAGCAAAATAAGAAGATTCGTTCCGCCATTCTTGCGCAGAATGCCACGGCAAACATCTTTATGAACGACAACCGTGTTAAAGAGGTATTCTCCAACGAACTCGGAATCAGCATTATTGTTTACTCTAAGCAGTACAAGAATGAAGCTGGTACGGCATCTAAGTTTTACCCGGACGGATTTGCAACGCTTATCCCAAGCGGAGCACTTGGAAATACTTGGTACGGTACGACACCGGAAGAGCGTACACTTATCGGAAAGCCTACAGCAGATGTTTCTATCGTAAACACAGGCGTTGCTGTTGCAATTTCTGTATCGGAAGATCCTGTACAGACTAAGACAACGGTTTCCGAAATCGTACTTCCGTCTTATGAGAGAATGGATAGCACCTATGTCATTAAGTGCTATTAGGAGGTGATCCTTTGGTTTACGAGTGCAAAACAAAATATAAGGGCAAGTGGTATATGCCAGGAGAGGAAGTACCGGATGAAAAATCTCAGGTACCTTCTGATTTTATGAATCCACCTGAAAACCCTATCACTTATACAAAGACCGAAATAAACAGAATGAGTACCGCAGACTTGCAAAAACTTGCCACAGAGCAGGGGATTGAAAACGCACAAGCGACAAGCGGTGCGGAACTGAAAGAAATTCTGATTGCAAAATTTAATCTGTAGGAGGTTAGTTTCATGGAATTAAAAGATACAGTTGAAATGATGAATAGTTCCGATTATAAGGAACGTTTTAGAGCGGAATATCAGCAGGTTGTTATTCGCTATCAGAAATTAAAGGCTATGCTTGAAAAGTGGGATTCTGGAAAACTTGATTTTGAACCTACATGTCCTAGAAGCACTTACAATATGCAGATTAAGGCAATGACTGACTATATTGCAGTCCTTGAAGCAAGAGCAGTTATGGAAGGTGTAAAGTTGTAGGAGGAGATCGCTTATGTCATACACGCTTGTCGAACAGGTAAAGATTCGTTTAAAACAATTTCATATAGAAGAGGTAGAGGACGAAGCGACCGGAGAGAAGTCCGATAAAGTTGTGTTTGATGAAAAAGAGTGTAACCCTTTGATTGAACAGCTTTTAGAGCAGGCAAGAAAAGAGATTATCAGCAGACGGAACTATCCGGACACATACACGCAAGACCAGATTGACAGTGATGTTAAGAACTATGAAAACATTATGGTCAATTTGGCAGTGTACGACCGGTCACAGGCAGGAGAAGCATACATGGCAAGTTTCTCCGAAAACGGTGTGAGCCGTACATGGAAAGACCGTGAAAGCCTTTTTGTTGGAGTGTTTCCGTTTGTAAAAGCAATGTAATTAAAGAAGATTGAGCGTGACCATTATGGTTGCAGGCGGCGCACATTAAGCGGTGGTGGGCAGTGCGTCAAAAGGAGATTCAAATGAAAAGTATTTTGATTCAAACTTATCTTGTGGCACTTCCGATAGTGCTTGGGTATATAGTTTGGCTTCTTAAGCAACAAAAGAAAAGTAGGGATGCGAACAGCAAAGGAACAATGCTCCTTTTGCGCGTCCAACTTATTGAATACCATGCAAAGTACACCAGAATCGGAGAAATACCGTCATATGCCTATCAAAACTTCTGTGAGATGTATGATGCGTACCATGCGTTAGGTGGAAATGGAATGGTTACAAAAATGAAACATGAGATTGAAGAGATTCATATAGGGAAAGGAGATAAAAGCCATGAGGAATTGGAAGGATTGGACTAAGAAAGCCGGAATCAGAGCAATCAAGACTGTTGCGCAGGCAGCGATTGCCGGAATCGGAACGGCGGCATTTATGGGCGCGGTGGATTGGAAATATGTTCTTTCTGCATCAGTCCTTGCCGGAGTGTTATCGCTTCTGACAAGTGTTGCCGGAATCCCAGAGGAAAACACCAATGCTTGACATTAACAAGCAGGAAATGAAGTATTCACAATCCGGTCAGAGGGTATTCATCCCGCAAACTGACGAAAATGGAGATATTGTCTATGAAGGGTACAAGGATTCCGATGGGAACTTTGTACCTTATTTAGATTCCGAATGCAACAAGATTCCAAAAGGCGAGGAAATTGAAGGGTTTTCAGAACCTACGACATTCAAAGCCAATATCAGCAATAAGTTGTCAGAAGCCCTTGTGAAAGAATTCGGAATTGATGATAGTACATCATACTGTCAGCTTGTCACGGATAAAGGATATTTGCCACTGAAAGCCGGTGATGTGGTGTGGAAATGTTCGGAAGTCAAACGCACTGATGATGGACTTGTGGATTCAGAAACCGCAGATTACATCGTAAAAGGTGTTGCTGATGAAGGACTGACCACGGATTTGTTTCTTCTTCGGAAGAATATTAAGTAGGTGATTGCATGAAAAAGAAACCTATTTCAATGACACTATCCACTAAGTCCATACAAGACGCTATAAAGAAATTAGAACAGTACCGCGATAGTTTACAGGCTAAATGCGATTTGCTTGTTTCTAGGCTTGCACAGGAAGGTCAGACGGTGGCAATAAAACAAATATCGAAATCTCCAATCGGGAACACGATAACGATAAGAGTAGATAAAGCACCACAGTTAATGACCTCGAACGCGATTCTGATTGCAACCGGAAAAACGGTAACGTCAGAAGATAGAGAACCGTTCTATACTTTGTTGGCGGTAGAGTTTGGAGCCGGTATTTTTTATAACTCCGAAGAGAACCCCAAAGCACCGGAACTTGGATTCGGTGTCGGCACATATCCGGGGCAAATACACGCTTTTGAAGATGGTTGGTACTATTGGGACGATAAGACCGAAACATGGCGTTATACCCACGGTATCAAAGCCACAATGCCAATGTATAATGCGGAACAACAGATTATTCAACAGTATGTAAAGATTGCGAGGGAGGTATTCGGTGGAAAATGAGTTAAATAGTTGGGCACTTGATTTTGAAGATACCGTTTACCGATTGCTGAAAGTTTACATGGAAAGCAAAGAAATCGGAATCAAGGTAACGCAGGACGAGGAATCGAACGGAACACCTGTTTTTCCAACACTTCTTATACAACAGATTGGATTTACAGAAGCCGGGAGAGATACAGAGTCTTATTTTATTAACGCAATTCGCCCAACATTTCAAATTACAATAACAAATAAAGGAAGAAGGGAAAAGATTAAGGACATTGCAGAGTATGCAGTGTCCTTTTTTAAATCAAAAAATTTTGATGTTTCAAATGCTGTGTTCACGATTTCCAAGCAAGTGCGCACGGCAACTTTTCGCGTATCGCGAATTATTGGAGCGTATGAAAATTTAGCATAGCCGCAAGGCAGAAAGGAAGCAGAAAATCATGGCATCAACAAGTTATAAGTCGCGTGTGATTATTAAAGAGCACACAGCGGAACAAGCCGACTTTGCAGGGACTTACAACCTTTTACTTGCTGCAAAGTCTATTCCATCTCCGGCATCTCCACCAAACACGGTTGAGTCAACCACGATGGAAGACCCACAGCAGACATTTGAGAAAGGTATTAAGACAGCGGATTCCCGGGAAATCACCGGAAACCTTGCAAAAGAATATCTGGAAAACATCGAAAAGCTGGGAGATAAAAAGGTTGACATTATCCACCTGTACGGCACAGATGGAATCGGTGGCGTTGCAAAATACGCATACACCGGAACTGTTACCGCGACACCGAATGATGTAGGCGGTGTAGATGAAATCCTTGAAATGACCGCAACCGTTATCCCAAGTACGGCATCGGAACTCGTTACCGACAAGCTGAAAGTCGTTGATAACAACGATGGAACATTCACTGTAACAGTGGTGGGGTAAAAAGCCTATCGGACGAGCAATCGACCGCACCGGTAGGCGAGGATGAACGGTCGATAGCAGAACTTGAAGCAATAAGATAAGCAACAATGGGGCGGTGGCAACACTGCCCCTTGCCAATATAGGGCAGAAAGGCAAGGTAAAACATGAAAGTTAAATTAGGTGGAAAAGAATATACAATTCAGTTTGCAACAAGACCATCATTAAAAGCACATATCTTACAGGATATTATGAAGACGCAGGACATGGAAGATATTTCCTCTATGGAAGATATTCTTCTTGAAACGCTTCCCAAGACGCTTCTTGTAGGATTGCAGATGCATCACAATGAAGAATTTGGATATGATTACAAAACAAACGATGGTTACGATGAGAAGCTTGAGAAGGTGTCTGACATTCTCTATGATGCGATTGATACAAACGAGATTAACTGCATGGATTTATTCGCTGATATGCAGGAGGAAATGATGACAAACGGTTTTTTAGCACAGATGATGGAGTCGTTGAAGAAAGCGCAGGAGCAGGAGCAGGAGCAGGAGAAGAAAAAGACCCCATCCAAAGCGAAAGCCAAGAATTAACATGGGAATATTACGTTGCGGAAATCCGTCCGTTTTACCTTGTGGTAACGAAAGGCTACGGATTTTCCGTTGATGATATAGATATGATGAATCCAGAGTTGCTTAAGCCTTATGTGGATGCATATAAGGCAGAATGGAAGCAACGCGATATGGAAATGTATATGTGGTTCGGCAGATATGCAACGTCAGCACTTGTGACAGCAATAGACGCGACATTCGGTAAGGGTAATAGTAAGTACGTGAAAGAAACTTGCTATGATTCCATCGAAAAGCATAATACGGACGATCCCGATACAGAGATACGAGAAATGCTTAAGGCGGAAGAAGCATGGGCGGCTGAATCAAGGAAATCACATTTACCAAAGCCAAAGATAGTTTAAGAAAAGAGGTATTGCTATGGCAGTAATTATCGGAAGTGCGCGGCACGATGAACACGGAAACTGCTATTCTGGTGGAAAAGCCGGAGACCAGACCGGACAGGAAGTGTCTACGCAGAAGTTTTACAACCATTCTAAGGGATGGTACGTGCTAAGGGCGAAGGATAATAAGGTTGCAGAGAAGTTAGCTGAAGCTATGAAGATTGCGTGTGGCAACAAAAATATCGGCTATGACCAATCGGAACGCTACGGAGTCATTAAGCATGGCATTAACACAAAGGTCAAGACGGAATGCGATTGTTCTTCCCTTGTACGTGCCTGTATTATCTATGCATCCGGCAAGGATGTGGGAGATTTCAATACATCAAATGAACGACCGGTAATTTTGAAATCCGGTTTGTTTGATGATATGGGGTCTTATCATGCCGGTTTTATTCTTCGCAACGGAGATATTCTTGTGACACGCATAAAAGGGCACACAGTTATTGTTGTAAAAGGTGCAAAGAAATGCAAAGCCAAGTATTATCCGAAGTATACCGGAAATTCCGGTTCAATAGTCGAAGCATTAAAAGCGGTTGGGGAAGATGATGTGTCGAAAGAACATCGTGCGGAAATCGCAAAAAAGAACGGATTTTCCAATTTTAAGTTTACATCAGAGGAAAATTCAAAGATGATTTATCTTCTGAAAAAGGGAAAACTGAAAAAGTAATTCAAGGGCGGTAGGGGTCAAATCTTACCGCCTTTTTAACCGGCTATCAATGTGGAAGATAGCCGCTAACCTAAAAAAGTTATAGGAAGTTGGTGGATAAATGGAATTAGAGTCTCTTGAAATAAAAATCCAAGCACAGGCACAACAGGCAAGCGGTCAGATAGACGCGCTTGTGACAAGACTTGGGCGATTATCTTCCGCGCTTTCTGGACTTAGTACCGGAAATCTGAATAGTCTTTCCACAGGGGTAAACCGACTTGCAGGGGCAATGACGGCAATGCGTGGAATTGATACACGGACTTTTTCTTCAGTTGCAAGAAATGTAAGCAAATTAGGCTCTATCAACAGCAAACAGATTAATGCCGCGGCCGGTTCTATGCGTCAGATTTCCAATGCATTAAAAGGGATTTCTGGAATGTCAGCATCTGTTAAGGGTATGACCGACCTTGCATCTGCAATCAAACAGCTTGGCTACCAGAGTTCCACCAAGGCGATTGAAAATATTCCGAAACTTGCAGTTGCTATGCGACAGCTTATGTCTGAACTGTCGAAAGCCCCTAGTGTAAGCCGGAATATTATTGACATGACAAATGCATTGGCAAAATTATCACGTACCGGTGGAGCGGCAGGAACAGCGGCAAAAAGCATCACAAGCTCATTTAGCGGATTTAGTTCCGGTGCTTCTGCGGTTACCAAGAAGTCGTTCTCCCTTGCGTCTGCAATCGGAAAAGTGTATGCAACGTACTGGGCTTTATTCCGAGGATTTAGGCTACTTGGAGATGCCATTGACATATCATCCTCACTGACAGAGGTTGAGAACGTTGTAAGGCAGACATTCGGGCAGTACGAAAGCCTAATTAACAATTTCGCAAAAACATCAATTGAAAAATTCGGTATGTCCGAGTTATCCGCGAAACAGTTTGCAAGCCGTTTCCAAGCAATGGGAACTGCCCTTGATATTCCGCAAGGGCAAATGGCAAAAATGTCTATCCGGTTGACAGAATTAGCCGGAGATATGGCTTCATTTTATGATGTGAGCCAAGAAGATATTGCCAAGAGTCTGCAATCTGTATTTTCCGGTACTACGGCACCTATGCGGCGTTATGGTATCGACTTGACACAGGCAACATTAAAGGAATGGGCGTTAAAGCAAGGACTTGATGCGAACATTTCCTCAATGACGCAGGCTGAAAAAGCCATGTTACGTTATCAGTATGTGCTTGCGCATACAACCAATATCACCGAGGACTTCAAGAGGACGCAAGATAGTTGGCATAACCAGATAACCATGCTTAGAGAGAACTTCAAAGCACTTGGAGCGGTTGTTGGTGGTGGTTTAATCAATGCATTTAAGCCATTTATCAAGGTGCTTAATGCAGTTTTGCAGAAGGTGATTTCTTTTGCGGAAATGGTCACAAATGCTTTAGGTTCAATCTTTGGATGGAGATATGAAGCAAGCAAAGGGGCAGGAATCAGCGGTCTTGCTGATGATATTGGAAGCGCGTCTGACGGCATGGACGATTTAAGCAATGCCGCAGGAAGCGCAGGGAAGAACACAGGCGGTATCGCAAAAAATGCCAAGAAAGCAAAAAAGGAAATCCAACAGGCAACTCGTGCATTTGATGAATTAAAGGTTATTTCAAAACAGAGTAAAGATAACACTTCCGGTTCTGGAAGTGGTGGAAGTGGTGGCGGTTCTGGTGGTTCCGGTGGTGGAGATACCGGAAAACTAGTTCAGACTGACACGATTTTTAAGAAATTCAAAAGCGACATCAAAGACCTTGAAGGACTTGGAGAATCTATCAGAGCTGCCCTTGTAAAAGCCGTTGGTGGCATTGAATGGGATGAAATATATGCTAAAGCTTCTGGCTTCGGAACAGGACTCGCAGAGTTTCTAAATGGTTTGTTTTCAGAAGATAAAAAGGGAAATAGCGTATTTACTGCAACCGCAGATGTGATTGCAGGAGCGTTGAATACTGCAATATTCGCATCAAAAGGATTTACGGATAAATTTAAGTTTAAAACATTTGGCAAGAATGTTGCACATGGATTTAATCGTTTCTTTAAAAAGTTTAAATGGAAACAGTGTGCAGAAGCTATCAACGGATGGGTTGATGGTTTTTGGAAGTTTGTCCGAGGATTCTTTGATGATTTGAGTTGGAAAGATATTTTCAATGGATTAAAAACGTTTCTAACAAATTTAACACCAAAGAGTTTGGCTACAATTCTCATGTTTTCTGGTGGAAAACTTGCGCCTATAGTTTCATCTGCGCTTTGTTCCATACTTGGGTTTACGAGCGGAGGAAAAGGCGGAAAAGGTGGAAAGACTTTCAAACTCAACGGTCTTGGATTGGCGGCGTTTATTGCAACTATAGGTTTTCAATTGTCTGAAAAAAAGACAGATTTTACATCCTCTGTTGTAGAAGCATTGGCGGCTGGTGGAGCGGCATTTTATATGTCAGGCGGAAATCCGTATTTTGCGCTTGCCGGAGTAACGGTTTCGGTTGGAATTTCTCTTGGAAAGTTTTTTGTTGAAAAAAGTGATTCTATGAAGAAAGGAATTAAGAAACTTAAAACTAACATTGACACAATGTTGGGTAAAACAACAACTACTACTGGATTAGACGGAAAAAAGACAACGATCAAAACACCTTTGAGCCAATTAGGAAAAGGAAAGGTGAAAAAAAATGCATATTCTGGAACAAAAGAAATGCGGGATAACTATTCAAAGATTGTTGCAAATCGTGAAAAAAATTATGGAAAGGGAAAGGTTTCTGTTACGGCGGAAATTACATCCGCATCGGACAAACTGTCCGCAAAAAATAAAAAATTAAAAGGTTTTACCGCTGATTTAGAAAAGAATAAAGATAATATAGCGGCTAAAAATAAATCCTTAAAGAACTATACAGCTAACTTATCCAGCAATAAAGACGGGATTAAGCTGGGAGATAAATCTTTAAAGAATTTTACAGCAAATTTATCGAAAAACAAAGATGTTATTCCAACCAAGAATAAATCTTTAAGCAATTATCTTGCAAATATATCCAAAAATAAGGACAAGATAAAGTCAAGTGATAAAACACTGGGAAATTACACGGCTAGTTTAACAGGAAACAAAGATAAAATACCTGACAAATACAAGAGGGTAAGCAATTACACCGCGGAGCTTATTGCAAATAAGGACAAGATTAAAAGAAGTGATAAGACATTAGATCACTTTACAGGCACTCTGACGAGGGTAACTGATAATATAAAGCCTGCAAACAAAAGACTTGGTGGATTCACTGCACTCATAACCTCTTTTGTGAACAGAATTAAAAATGCAGTATTAGACTTCACGGCTAGACTTACAGGAAAGAGTACAAAGAAAGCTGATGGCGGCGTATTTTCCGGTGGAAGTTGGAAACCGATTAAGAAATACGCAGTCGGTGGATTGCCAAACATGGGACAGATGTTCGTTGCGAGAGAAGCGGGACCGGAACTTGTCGGTACGCTTGGCGGTCATACGGCAGTAATGAATAACGACCAGATTGTATCGTCTGTTTCTTACGGAGTTGCACAGGCTGTAAAGGAAGTTATTCAGCCACTTGTGAAAATGGGTGGAGGAAATAATCGACCGATTCAGATTTCACTTGACGGAAAAGTTATCTTTGACAGCACACGACAAAGTGCACAAGAGTATTTTAATCGTACCGGAATGTCACCATTCCCGGTGTAATCTAGTGACTTTTGCTCTTGTCTGTGGTACAATACATAAAAATCATAGACAAGGGTGCATTGTTCACCGGAAAGGGGTTACATATGAAAAGGTTTAAAAAATTTTTTACAGTAGCAGCATTATCGCTTTCAATGCTGACAACAAGCGTAGCAACGCAGAACATTGTTGGGGTACAGGAAACTGTGCAGGCGGCAACTATCAAATTAAACAAGAAAGCCATTTCGCTTGATGTTGGGAAAACACAGAAATTGAAAGTTACCGGAACAAAAGCAAGAGTTAAATGGAGTTCAACCGAACCAAGCATTGCAAAGGTAGGTAAAAGCGGAATTGTTACGGCAGTATCATCCGGAACGGTAACGATCAATGCTAAAGTTGGAAAGAAAGTGATGTCTTGCAAAGTAAGTGTGAAAGAGAAAATCAACAGACTTGCATACGAAGATTCGAGCATTAGGGTTTACTTTACAGGGCTAAAGAAGGGAACATATCCGGACGAACTTATAGCTTGCTTGACAATAGAAAATATTACAGACAATAATATTACGGTTAATTCTGACACATCATCAGTAAATGATGTTATGGCAGAAGGAGCGTTATATCAAGATCTATCTCCACATAAAAAAGCCTATGTAACGTGGTGGACAATGGATGATAACATTGTGAGCTTGCCAATAAAGAATATTGACAACATACAACTATCCCTAGTTGTCTGGAATGAGGACTCGGAAGATTCCGACTACTACGTGACAGATTCTTTTGGATTACTGAAATGAGTTAAAGGATTTTTGGGAGGAATTTGATCATGAAACAAAGTGGATGGGGAATTGCATCTTTAGTGTGCGGAATAGCAGGCATTTTGTTAGCGTGTGTTGCGATAGGTGTAGTTCCTGCAATAATCGGTCTCGTATTCGCAATAATTGCACTTACGCAAAAATGGAAAGGGCATGGAACTGCAATTGCAGGTCTGGCTTGTTCAATAGTTGCGATAATTATTTTTATTTTTGCGGCACTTGTATTTGACGAAAGTGATTCAGACCAACCTAAAAAAGTTGAAAACAGTCGAGATGCGGAAGTATTGGACGATGAAACGGAAGAATCGACCGATTCATACGATGACTACTTCACATTAGGCGATTCGGTTGAGACTAATGACTTGATAATAACATTTTCATCTGCAAAATTAACATTGGACGATGTTGCGTATCAAAGTCCTGATGATGGAAATGCGTTTATGAAACTAGATTTCGAGTTTGAAAATATATCAGATGAAGATCAAGACATTTCTGGATATGATTTTTCTGCATACGCAGACGATTATGCTGTTGATTACATAGACAGCACATTTGACACAACGCTTAGTCCGGGTAAAAAAACTAAAGGTTCAATATATTTTGAAGTGCCTATGGACACGAATGTTTTTGACACAGAATACAGTACAAGCTATTATGGAAATTCAAAAGTAAAATTTTCAATAGTGGCAGAAGAATAAAAGTATAAGCCGTGGGAACACGGCTTATTTTAATTCCAAAATCGGATTGACACAAAATCAAAAATAGTCTATCCTTATTACTAAGGAAACAACCTTATCCGTGAAGATGCGGATTACTTACTCGAACGCCATACTGTACGAAAGAGGAAACCAATGTGATTTCACAAGTGGCTTCCTCTTTTTTATTCAGATAAAAATGTATGGAGGTAGACACGAATGAAAAAATCACAACTTATGCTTAAGATTCAAAACAGCATTGAGGTATTCGAGAATCCAATATTCGGACAGATCAGAATGGCCATGGTCGATGATGAACCGATGTTTTGCCTTATTGATGTTTGCAGGGCATTGGAAATTAAAAATGCTACAGACGTAGCAAAAAGGCTTGATGAAGATGAACTGACTAGATTAAATCTAGGCGGTCGTGCAGGAGAATCAAATTTCATTACAGAGAGCGGCTTATATGCGGTTATCGTTCGGAGCGATAAACCGAACGCAAAGAAGTTTCGCAAGTGGGTAACATCCGAGGTTCTTCCTACAATCCGTAAAACAGGTGGGTATGTCAATAATGATGAATTATTTATTTCCACTTACCTGCCATATGCAGATGAAAACACTAAGCTGATATTTTCACAGACATTAAAAACTGTTAGAGAGCAGAACGAAACCATTAAAAGACAGCAGAAAGAAATCATCCATAAGGAAGATGTTATTATCGGACTCGTTGATGATATCGACCTGGCAACCAAGAGACAGCGGATAACACAGATTGTCCGTTTCGGTGCCGATGGAAAGTATCAAGAACGCTATTCGTTGCTTTATGGAGAATTTGAAAGGAAATATCACTGCAACCTTAAATCAAGGATGGAAGGGTGCACACTCAAACCGAAAGTAAGAAACAAGATGGATTATATCGACAGGGAAATGGGAATGATTCCGCAGTTGTACGAAATCGCTTGCAAACTTTTTGAAAACGATGTAGAAAAGCTGAAATCTGAATGGGAATCAGTAGTAGCTTAAAATTTAATCAAATGGATAGCATCTACCAAACGGTAGGTGCTATTTTTATACCCATTTTTAGGAGGTAAACGATGGGATATGGTGGATATTTAGTAAAGTTTGGCAATTATACCATACCGAACAGTTTAATAAAGCAGGACACGTTTAGTTCCTATGTGAACATGCAGGACAAAGACCCATGGACGGATGAAAACGGATATGAGCATCGTGATGCCGTGGAACTGAAAGCTTTAAAGGTCGAGTTTGAAACCAAAGCCATGCTGACTGAAAAGCAGTTTGATGATTTTTGGAAGAACATAGAAAAGAACTATACCAAGGCAAAGGAGCGCGGTGGATATATCACGGCATACGTGCCGGAGAAACGCGGATATGTGACACAGTACGGATATATTGCTGACATTCAGCCTACGTTCTATTCTGTGGCACATGGGAAGATAAAATATGACCCAATCAAATTTTCGTTTGTAGGTGGTGTGTATGATAAATAGTAGTTTGAAAGAAAAGTATTGGGATTCCTCGACAGATAAACAGATGGTCATATCTGTTGTTGGAACGAATCAAAAAATAGACAATTCGATGCTTGAAATCGGTACGTTTGCGCTTGAAGAAAGTCTTTGTTCGGAATCTGAATTAAAGTTTGGAGCGTGCGAAGCGAATTGTGTAAAATTCACAGCACGAAACACCGCAGGAAACATTATTGGAAAGACAATCTCTATCGAAGAAACGATTGACGGAGATAGCCAAAATCCGATGCCATACGGAGTTTTTAAGGTTGCATCCGATGTTCCTACGGCTGACCGCACAAAACGGCAGATTACGGCATATGACGCTATGTATGACATTATCAATACGGATGTAAAGTCTTGGTATGCAGGACTTAGCTTTCCAATGACACTTAAGCAGTTCCGTAATAGCTTTTTTGCGTATCTTGGAATTGCGCAAGTAGAAACAAGCCTTGCCAATGATTCCATGACGGTCAATAAGACGATTGTAGCCACACAGACGGACGATTCAAGTGCAGTCACAGAAGAATCCGCTATCAGCGGAAAAACCGTTGTAACGGCAATATGCGAGATTAACGGATGCTTTGGAAACATCAACCGGAATGGCAAGTTTGAGTATGTCTTTCTGAAAAAAATCGTAAGCGCACTTTATCCGGCAGAAGATTTATTTCCGGCAGACAATTTATTTCCGTCTGACGCAAATACAGAGTCCATGACCGGACACTATATCACGTTTGATTACGAGGACTTCCAAAGCAAGGAAATCACACAGCTAGAAATCAAGACAAGCGAAGATAACGCTGGTGCTATTGTTGGAACTGCCGGAAACAACTATTCGATTACAGGAAACTTTCTTGTATCAGACAAGACCGGAGCAGAGCTGGAACAGATTGCAAATAACCTATTGCCGATTATGGCAAAAGCAGCATATACACCGATTAAAAGTTGCACCTGTGTCGGCAATCCATGTCTGACACTTGGCGAACCAATCCGATTCAATACCACGAGAGAGATTGTTGAAACGTATCTATTGCAACGCACTTTAACCGGAGTACAAAGCAAGAGAGATTCAATCTCGGCACAGGGAACGCAGACGCACTCTGCAAAGGTCAATTCTATCAGAGACACGATTGAAAGCGTGGAAAGACGTACCGGAAAGTTAGAAAGGAATGCAGACCATCTTCAATCCACGTATGAGGATTTAGAGGAACAGACAAATACCAAGTTTGAGCAGACCGAAAAAAGCATTTCTGCAGAAGTCAACCGCGCACAAAAAGCAGAGGGACAATTAGACGCATCATTGGAATTGAAACTTGGAAGAGATGAAAACGACCAAGTCGTTTCGATGATTAATGCAAGTGCCGACCAGATTACGCTTAGCGGAAACAGACTCATAGTCAACAGCAATAACTTCCAGCTTGATGGCGATGGCCGAGTGTCAATCGTTGATTCATTGAACTTTATTGCAACGTCACAAGGAGATGACCTTGTAATTATTGGTCTCGATGCAAGAGGAAGGCCAATGCTGCAAAACATACGCATTGACCTAAACTCTGTAACAGATCAAGATGGAGTAGCCATAGGGGATCATGCAAGTACGGCAGATCATGCGACAACCGCAGACTCTGCAACAACTGCAGAAAGTGCAAGGCAGTGTATAATGGCATCAACCGCGCATTATTTGCAAGGTATTGGACTATCCGATTATGTACGAATTTCCGGCAATGGAAATCTTATTCCAAGTTCTAGTTCTGTGTATTGCGGAACTACAGAAAATCCGTTTGCCGGTGGGTATTCTTCCGGTGGTTGGAAAACAACGTCTGACCGCAGGAAGAAAAAAGATTTCCGAAAGCTGTTAGAGGATGATCGGTTTGAAAGATTTTTCGAGTTACTGCAACCTATGGAATATCGGCTCATAGAGAATGATAAGAAAATGCACATTGGATTTGTTGCACAGGATGTCGAACAGGCAATGACGGATTGTGACATATCTGAAAATGAGTTTTACGGACTGGAACATGCGGTATTCTCCGAAAAAGATTTTGAATCTAATGAGGAATGGGAAAAATTCTTAGAGCAGAATGGTGGCGCAAATGATATGTATACATTGTGCTATCAAGAGTTTATTGCGCTTAACACTGCCATGATACAGAAACTGCAGAACAGGTGTAACGATTTTGAACGCAGACTATCCGCATTAGAAAGGAAGTGATTAGATGGCATATCAGAAAATCTATAGCCGCGAATATTGGGAGAACCTTCCAAGCGAAAAGACCGCAATTAATCGAAATAGGCTGAACAACATAGAGGGCGGCATTGATGCAATCGACGATCGTGTGTGCGCACTCGACACCACGAAAGTTGACTTGACCAAAGCTAACGAACTTGTAAAGGAAATCCTTTGGGATGAATCCAACGGAACGCTGACGGTCGTTAAGATGAATGGTTCCAAGGCGGTCATTGATACCAAGTTGGAGAAGCTGGCAGTCAACTTCACATACAATCCGCAGACACAACAGCTGATTATTACACTTGATGATGGCACAACGCAGAATGTGGACTTATCATCTCTGATTACAGAGTATGAATTTCTCGATTCTGATACGATTGCATTCGAGATTACGGGTGGCAAGGTTAAGGCTATCGTTAAGAATGGTTCGATTACCGAGGATAAGTTGCAACCGAACTTTTTAGCGGATATTAAGGTGGAATCTGCCAAGGCTACAGCGTCTGCCAAAAGCGCAAAAGAGTCCGAAGCCAACGCGGCAAAATCCGCCACAGATGCCAAGGACAGCGCAGACCGAGCGCAGGAAATCGAAAACGAGATTAACAAGAAACTCACAATGACAGAATTTGATGTGAATGAGGATGGAGAGTTGATTTACACGGACAATTCTGCTTATAACTTTGTCGTTGACAATGACGGAAATTTAAACTGGGAGGTGGCTTAAATGGCTATAGCAGGAAGAGTGGCAATTGTGCCAAAGGGCGATTGGAGCGCAGATGCTACATATAAGAGATTGGATGCAGTGACATATAACAATACACTGTATTTTGCGAAAAAAGATGTTCCGGCAGGAACGGTAACGAGTAACACGGAGTATTGGTCGAAGTCGATTGTGGGTGGTGCTGGTGCGATTGCAACAACAGAGGATGCCGGAGTTGTAAAGCCGGACGGAAAAAGCATGAGCGTAGATGAAAGTGGAACGCTTAGTATTAACTTGGATGGCACCACAATTACATTGGACGAAGCGAAAAACGTCATAAAGCTGGCTGACACATTAAAAGATAAAATTAACGGTGCATTTCCAGCGGCGAACTTAATCAACAACCTTACAACCACAGAAGCCGGATTTGGGTTGGATGCACGGCAAGGGAAAGCCTTGGATGATAAAATCACCGAAATAAACGGCAGTTTAGAGAATATAGTTCCGTTGATACAGGATTGTAACATTGTTAACTCGCATTTTGCTTATGCCGCACCAGATACGCTACATACTCCAGCAGCGGAAGGTAAGACAAACTCGACTATAAGCATCATATTAACTGTTATAGTTCCCATGTCCACCGAGAATGTTTCTATCAATACACAATATTCGTTCACCGCCGTAACCGGAGAAATATTTGTCAGGACAATAAATGAAGGAACAATAGGAGAATGGCGGTTGATTTAAGAAATAATATTCCAATCCTGCCAATTTCCCGAATCTTTAACACGAACGGCTAATTTGCCGTTGTATTGTTTAGCTATAGATACACCTATTTGAATCGCATAACCAATACTTGAGTCAATAAATGGAATTGTTAAAAGTATCGTATGAAAATTTGGAAACGGATTATTGGTAGAAGCATCATAATTGACGTTTGGCGGCATATGTGTAAGCCCAGAATCGGCATCGTTTGCATCATTTGTTTCTTTAGTAGAATAAAATACATTCTCTAAACTGCCGTTTAAATAAGTTTAGTAACTCGTAAATTTACACATAGAAAGGAATAAAAATTATGGACAAAATTATTTTAGCCAACAAAACAGAATTTGAAATCGCCGATGGTGCAAGCCTTGGAAACATCCAGATCAAAGCCGAGAACTTCGAAGCCGTCAAGACCATCACGGATGCATTTTCTGCGGACAACCTGCAGGAAGTTACATTTACACACAACGATGCAGTGTCGGGGAAATACACCAATCTGAAATCCGATGGGTTTACATATGTTCCGAATATGGGCGAGGATAGCGCAGAAGATGGCACATATACCGTAACAGTAAGACTTAGAACAAAGACGGAAATGGAAAAAGCAATTGATGAACTTAAAGCAGGGCATGAGGCAAATGCAGAAGCAATCCAAGAACTGGCAAGCATTACCGCAGGAAGTGAGGTGTAGGATATGGTTAAATTCTATGTGAGACGTATTCTTATAGACAAGAAAATGACGATTGATGAAGTGCCGATGCGTTGGCGCGCAAAAGTGCAAGAAGAGATTGAGAAACAGCTTTCCGCTTCTCTGCAATGACATTTCCTGTCGAAACTTGCGACCGAAAAATGTTGAAATCATGCATATTGCAGTGATACTATGGACTTGTCCGAAAGGACACTTCAAGTTCTGGCATGGGTGGGGTTTGGCATGGCTCCGCCCATAATTGGGGATTGACTATAATATCTGTATCGCTACATAGGGCACATGATTGGGGGTTTTAGGTTGGGAAAAGAGTACTACAAAAATGAAATCATTAAACTTATTGAAAAATGCGAAAATTTGCATTGGTTAAAAACCATATATGCATACATAAGTAACTTATTAAAATAGGAAAAGAGCCAAGGGTCTGCGCATTGCCCTTGGCTCTTTTTTACTTTTTGTCTGAAATCATATCTACTAAATTTTCTAAGGCTGTCCAATCGCTTTCGCTTAATTTGCACAGTGCAGAAACAAGTCGATACTTAAAGTTTTCATCACCTAATCTTTGGATTTCTCCAAGCATTGCTGAAATCTGTTCGTCTTTTGATAACTCAACAAACATTTCTCCGTTTCCGGTGCGAAGCCAATCTTGATTTACATTAAATTTTTCACATATATCAAAAATTGTTCTTTCAGACGGTTTTTTTGTTCCTGTTTCAATTTGCGCTATAAAATTTCTCGAAAGACCAATTTTTGAGGAAAACTCTTCTTGTGTCAATCCTAATCGACTTCTTAATTCTTTGATTCTTTCATTCACTATTTATCCTCCTTTCATATATACTATATAACAAAAATGTCCCCTAGTCAACAAAAAAGTATTGACAAAATGTTTCTTGGGGACTATACTTTGTTTACAAGGTCAACAAAACCTTAAAATTAAAGGAAAGAGGTGAGAACATGAAGAAAATGACGTTCAGACAAAAGCGCGACTTACTCGATAAGTTTGAGCCGTTCATTATTGGCGGAGTTCAATTCATAAGTGCATTGGCTGGAGCTGCTGTCGGAATAGCTATCTGCTACTTTTTCTAAATGATATGTGGCGGTTGCCGTGATTATGGCAACGACAAATGGGATAAGGATATTTCTCAAAAATGAAAGGAAAAAGTATTCTTTATAAAATCTTCCTTTTGGAGAAACTATAAAGCTAAAATTTGATCTATCCGCAGATGTACTTACTTTTGTTACATATCCTTTATCCTGCAAATCCAAAAACGCTTGATATACATCTTCTTCATCGAATTTGCCTATTTCGGAAAGTTCGATTGAAAAATTTGTTTTAGATATTTTCTTTAATATTATTCTTTCAATTTTTAGAAGCATGTTAATTCCTCCGTTTTTGAAAATATTATATCACAGAAAGGAAGCGAAAATATGGATAATTTAGTACACATTGGAAATGCGGATATTTCCATCAAAGAGTACAAAGGCGAGCGAGTGGTCACATTTAAGGACATTGACATGGTACATGAAAGACCAGACGGAACAGCGAAAAGAAATTTTAATACGAACAAAGCACGCTTCGTTGAGGGAGAAGATTACTTCATTGTAAGCGCGGACGAAATTCGTACAAGCCGCATGTTTCCTATATCTGACAAGGATTTTATGAGCAAAGCACTCATTACCGAGCAGGGCTATCTGATGTTAGTAAAGTCATTCACGGATGATTTGGCATGGGAAGTGCAAAGAAAATTAGTTTCTTCTTATTTTAATGTACATCAAAGTGTTAACGATCAGTTATCTCCGGAATTGCAAGCATTGCAAGGGCTTCTTAATCAGATGGTTCAAAAAGAACTTGCTGACAAGGAAAGAGACAGGCAGATTGCCAAGGCACAGGACACAGCGCAGAAAGCCATTGAGACAACTGAACATATCAAAGAAGCGGTGAAACCGGTATTTGATAATTGGAGAAATGAAATCAATGCCAAGTTTAACCGGATTCAGAGAAATGCAGATTGTCAATTCAATGTATTGAGGACTGAAATGTATTCAGAACTTGAACACCGTGCCGGATGCGACTTGAGTAGAAGAATTAGAAACAGACGTGAGCGCATGGCAGAAATCGGATGCACGAAAACAGAAATCAGCGCATTGAATAAAATGGACATTATTGAGGATGATAAGAAATTGCGTGAAATCTTTTCGAAAATCGTAGCAGAGTACGAAATCAGATATTGCGCATGAAAGGAAGTGATTGAATGAGCGAAAAAGAAAAACGTGTTGTCGAAAAACTTCGTGATGCCATTCCGAATATGACAGATTTTCAGAAAGGATATGTCCTTGGAATGGTAGAGAGTTCTGCTTCGAAACATAGTGAGCAGGAAGAAGAAGGTGATAAAGGGAGAGAGCATGAATGAAAAAGGTAATCCAATTCATCATAGGTGCGGTTGCAATGGAGTATTCCTTAGTTGCCGCGTGTTATATGGATAGTGAGGGCGCGTCCGGGAATATGTCGACTATTAAATTTGTAGCCGGTGCGGTAATTGCGGCAATCATGTATTACTGGTCGGAAGTAGACCGAAAGAGAGCTGAACTTGACAAGCGAATTAAGAGAAAACGCAGAATGAGAGAGGATGCATGGTAGGCGTTGTGTATATAAGTGGCACGAGATGTTCCACGAAAGAAAAGCGTATGCTTGCTGAACTTTTGGCAGGGAAACGAAAGAAACAGAATGATAAAGAGAATTTTGAAAAGGTTCTTGACAGAGAAATGGAGAGGAGAAGCAATGGAGAACAAAATAACACTGATCGGTGATGTTGTATCAGCACCAAGGGAAAGCCATAAATCAAGCGGTAAGATTTTTTATAAATTTTTCATCGGAGTTGAAAGAAAAAGCGGTGTTGCAGATATACTTCCGGTACTTTTCGACAAAGAAATCAGCGATACAGGAATTAGCGGAACAGTATGTGTCAAGGGGAAGATAATTACCCGGCACGTAAAAACAGGGTCTGGGAAAGCCATTCTTATGTATGTTATGGCGGATACAATTACGAAGCCAGAGCATGATAGACCTTTGAATGAAGTAAGTCTTGATGGAATTATCGAGGAAAAGCAACTTAGAGAAACACCGCTTGGTCGTAAAATCTGTGATGTGAAACTCAAAACTTTAAGAGAAAACGGAAAAGAGGATTTGATTACTTGTATCGCATGGGGAAAGTGTGCAGAATATACAGACTCACTTGCTTTAGGCGATAAGGTAAGCACGTACGGCAGATTGCAGAGCCGGAGATATAAGAAAACGTGTAAAGATGGTCGCGTTGTGGAAAAAGTTACATATGAGTTGTCAATAAAAGGAATCGTGGGGGTGTAACATGGGGAAGAAAAATTATGTTTATGTTCCAAGGGATGAGTATGATGAGCTGATTGAGTATAAGTTGCATATCAACGCACTGTATGAATTCATTACGAAAAAACATGCCAGCAGCATTAAAGCGTGCGGACATAAGTGCGAAACTATCTGCATGGAAGCTATCGAACTTGCTTGTGGATATTATGACAATGAAAAATATTTCAACAATCTGAAAAGAGAATATAAGGAAAGGATGGAAAAGAAATGATTTTAAAATCACTACATGGGGAGAACTTCAAGGGCATTAAGAGCATTGACATTAAATTTGGGGAGAAAAAGACAAAGATTAGCGGACAGAACGCGTCCGGAAAGACTACGATTTTTGATATGTTCGCATGGTTGCTTTTTAACAAAAACAGTGCCGGAGAGGAAAAGTTCAATGTCAGACCATTGGATAAGGACGGGCACCGCATCGACAACGTGGAAATCAAGGTCGTGGGAGTTATTGACGTTGATGGGAAAGAAGTAGAACTTTCCAAGGTTCAGAAACAGAATTGGGTTAAGAAGCGTGGAACTAATACGGTATCATTGCAGGGAAACCCAAATTCTTATGAGATTGACGGCTATCCGAAAAGCGAAGCTGAATTTAAGGCTTACGTTTCCGGCTTGGCGCAGAGTGAGGAAATGTTTAAGATGCTGACCAATCCGCAGTATTTTTCTTCTTTGAAATGGAAAGAACAGCGCGATATTCTGATGCGCCTTGCAACGGATGTATCGGATGTTGAACTGGCGCAGACAGATGCTAAGTATGCCCCATTACTCGGCGAGTTGGAGAAAGCACCGTCCACAGATGATATCCGTGCTAAGTTTTCCAAAGCGTTATCTGAATGGAAGAAGAAACAGGCTGAAATTCCGGTTCGTATTGATGAAGCCGAGAAATCCAAGGTTGATGTTGATGTGGCAGAACAGGAGTTATTGAAAGCCGATTTGGAGAGAAAGATTGAAGCACTTGAAGATTTAATTGAGAAATCTGATGTTCGGATTGATGAAATGCGCAACGAAGAAATGCATTGTCAGTTTGAAATGTCAGCTATCGCGCAGACAATGAATAACGAACTTTCAAGCAAGAGACATGAGATTGAAAATCACAAATATGACCACGAACGAAAGTTAGAGGATGTTTGTTCATCAATCAGAAAAGCGCAGGATTCTATTGAAAGCAATAAGAAATCAATTTCTGAACAGACTCTTAAGAAAGCTGACCTTGCGAAAAGGTACAAAGAGGAAAAGGAAAAGAAATTTGACGATTCCAAGTGGGTATTTGACGAATCCACAACGGTTTGTTCGTTATGCGGACAAAGATTGCCGGAAGATAAAATAGAGTCTTTAAGAGCCGATTTTTCGCAGAGAAAGGCAGATGCAATCGAAGCATTTAATGAAGAACACGCGAAAACACTTGCCATGATTGTTGATGATGGAAATGCGTGTGCTGAAATGATTAAGAAGCTGACCAAGGACAACAAAGAGTTAGAAAACACGATTAACACCTTGAAACTGCATGAAGCGGAAGAAATTGACATTATCAAAGGATATGACGAACAGATTTCTAAGATTCCGACTTTCGCTGATTATATGCAGAATGCGGAATATGCCAAGTTAAAGGCCAAACAGGATAAATTGCTTACTGATATTGCAGAGTTAGAATCCAAGGGTGCAGATAAGGCGGTAGAGGACGCAAAAGCCGATAAAGCAAAATTAAAGAGCCAGCTTGACGAAGTAAATAAGGTTATTGCACAGGTGGCTAACAACGTTATGATTGATGATCGTATCGAAACGCTTAGAGACGAGCAGAAAGAAATCGGGCAGAAAGTTGCAGACCAGGAACAGATGCTTTACCTCTTAGAAGAGTTCATTCGTTTCAAGCTGAATAAGGTTTCTGAATCCATCAATAGTCATTTTAAGACAGTAAACTTCAAACTCTTTGAAATGCAGTTAAATGGCGGCATGAAAGATTGCTGTGAGTGTACCGTAAATGGAGTCGGATATTCAGATTTGAATAATGGTCACAAAATCGTAGCCGGACTCGATATTATCCGCTCATTAAGCGAGTTATACGGTGTGAGCGTGCCGATTTTTGTTGATAACGCAGAATCGCTGAATGAATTTAATGTACCGGCTGTTGATACACAGTTAATTCTTTTGAGCGTTTCAGAGGACAAGCAGTTGAAAGTGGAGGGCGTGTAGGATGGAAACGTTAGGGAAAATTTTAAGCATCGAAGAAATAACGAATGTATCTTTAGAAAATACCGGTTCGTTTAATGGTAGCAATGGGTCTAGGCTTGGCATCATGCAGATAATGAGCGGTTTAATGGGCGGTGCATCTTATGATGGGTACAAAGTCAAAACGGATAAGCATGAATTTCTTTTGCTGATTGACAATGGACAATGTTGTTGTGAAAGCTGGGGATATTTTTACTTAAATGATGATGAGCAGGAGTTTATCGGTTCTGAATTAAGAGCGGTAAATCTTACAGACAAGGCTCTTAATAAGAAAAAGGTAGATGAATCCGGCTATTACGAAGATTGCGGCGGTATTCAGTTTGTTGATTTCGAAACTGATAAAGGCACATTACAATTTGCAGTCTACAATGCGCATAACGGCTATTATGGCCATCCAATTATATTCGCAAAAGATAAAAAAATTTTCTATCAGGATACATTGTAGAAAGCGAGGGTGCCGAATGTCAAGAGTAGGAATTGGAAACAACATCACACAGCCGGATGCACGGTGTATGTCGTGCAAGCGTTGGAAGAGTGCAAGTAAAGGGTTCTGGGGAAGAGCCGGACATTGTTCTCTTCCGTATTGCGAGAAAGATATGAGAAATAAAGGAAAGAGAGGTCGTGTACATGGATGATATTGAAAAATTGAAGGCTGAAAACTCGGATTTGCGAACAAAGGTAGATGAACTTATGAGTAATAAATATTGCCTTGAAGAAAAACTTAGAAAAGTCTCAGAAACAAACGAAAGACTTTTGCGTATTCTTGAAAATTTGTCAAATGGATATGTGAAAAAGGAGAGGTAATTATGCAGTATATCAAAGCGAAATTTCCAAACAGTACAAGAAGCTACGTGTATCGCACCGGGGATTCTGTGAAAGCCGGTGACACGGTTGTAAATGACAAGGTCGCAAAGCTGACCGTTACGGATGAAACCGTGGATATGAAGTGGGTGGATACCTACGGTGCTGATAAGGTGGCAGTTGTGAAGAAGTATGAGGAACCGGTAGCTGCCGGAGAAAGCGAGGAATAAATAATTATGGCAGAAACAAAGAAACATGAAGTTGCAGTTAAGCAGGAAATGAATACAAGACTTTCATTTTATGCAAATCAGTATACCGGACTTATGGAGCGTGATTTCGCAGAACATGGTCTTGCCTTTGATGATTATTCCAAACAGTGCGTTATGGCATCTATGAGTGCCATTTACAACCTTGTTACATCGAATAAGGCGGCTATGGAAAATCTGAATGGTTCTAATTTGAGACAGGTTATCGGGCAGGTTTCCAGCCTTAAACTTAATGCAAATGCCGTGCCAAGAGAGTGTTATTTCCAGTTGAGAAATAAGCAGGATGCCAATGGAAATTGGTACAAGGAAGTAGAAATGGGAATCGAAGGAGACGGAAACGATGCACTCCTTCGAAACTTTGGGGTTGATGTTAAAAAGGTATATCCAGTATGGCTTGTGAAAGAAGGTGATGATTTTACATATCCAAAGCATAAAGGAATTGAAGTTACGCCGCCGGAATGGGAAGAAAAAGGACTTTCGCAGAAAGTTATCCGTGTTGTTTACCCGGTGGAAATGAAAGATGGGAAAGTTGAATATATGATAGCAGAGCGTGAAAGCGTAAAAGGAAACCTTTTTGCTCATGTTCGCAATAATCTTCTGAATGAGACTTTCGGACTTGTAAAAGGCGGCAAAAAGACACGCTATGATGCAACGGAAACAGAAAAGAAAGCTATCGCAGAAAAGAAAAATGAAATTTTGAAAGAGCTTTTAGCTTGCAAAACTGTTGAAGATATGCTTTCCTGCGAAGTTGCAAGACCATACATGAGTGCCGCATGGCTTGATACATCTGAATCCATGATCGTTCGAAAGATGCGCAATAATGCAATCAAGAAGCATCCAAAAGACCTTAACGCTATTGCAAAACAGTCTCTTATCCAGATGGATGAAACATATCAGCAGACACAGGAAGAAATTGCGGAAAATGCCAATTCAGAGCCATTTGTCGTAGCAGAGTCCGAAGCGACCGACAGTGCAGCAGTTGAGCCGGAGAAAGTCGTTGAGAATGATGAGAACGTACCGGACTTTATGAAAGATTAGGGAGGTTGCCATGAGAGTAATTTCACAGGACGGCACGATTGATATGCCATACGAAGAGGTGATTATTCAGAGATTTAAGTCAAGGATTTATTTCCTGAACAAAAACTTAACAGGTGTTGAGTCGCTTACTGATGACATGCAAATTGCTGAATATTCCACCGAAGAAAAAGCAAAGAAAGCCATGGAAATGCTTAGAGTTGCATATGCAGGCAAATTTATCACAAATGCGGATATTCCAGATGATTTCAATGAAACGCTAAAGGCTGCTATGAAAGGCGGCTTTGGAACTGTGGTAGTTAAGGATACTTGCGAACGTGTGGAATTTAACAATCTGAATGGATATTTCCACTTTCCGGCAGAGAAAGAATTGGAGTAGCCTATGAAATTAAAAGTCTTAGGTTCCGGTTCATCCGGTAACTCATACGCCTTAATTGCCGACAATGGAGAAATCCTTGCAATCGAAGCCGGATGTAAATTCATGGACTTTAAGAAGATGATTGATTGGCGTATATCTGATGTTGCCGGATGTATTGTGAGCCACGAACACGGAGACCATGCACGCTACATAAAGGATTTTATGAGATCTGGTATTCCGGTTTACACGGCATTTGAAACGCAGACCGCACTTGAAGTCATAACTGGAGAACGTACAATAGCCATTCCACCACGCAGAGCACGGCAAATCGGCAGTTTTACGGTAACACCCTTCAATGTACCGCATGATACAGAAATCGAGTGCTACGGTTATTTAATCGAGCATGAGGAAATGGGTAAACTGTTATTCTTGACCGACTTGGAATATTGCAAATATGACTTTTCCGGCATAAAGGTTGAGCATATCATGGTTGAAGCCAATTATAGCATGGACTTGGTAGACCGGAATGAGCCTAACTATGAACACCGCCTACGAGGCCATATGAGCCTTGATACGGCACTTAAATTTATTCAGACGAACGACAACCCAGCTTTACGAAATGTCGTTTTAATACACTTATCGGATACAAGCGGAGATCCCGCGTTATTCCTAAAGAAAACGAAAGAGACAATTAAATATGGAGCAAATGTTTATGTTGCAGAAAAAGGGCTAGAGGTTGATATGAACCTTTGTCCGTTCTGAAAGAATGGAGGAAACATGAAATTATATATTTACAGTTTTCGAAGCGGAAAACTCGAAGAACAGGTTGCCGAAGCAAAAGAATGTGCCAAAACTTATGTGACATTGGAGGATGCAATTGGCGGATTTTACAAAGGAAGCAGAATCAGAAAAGAGTCTATTGGTAGCATTTGCGGATGGTCAGGAAACACGATAATTTTTTTGGAAGAAAACAGGAATGCGGCAATTGAAAAATTTATTTCGGGAGAAAGAAAGGAAGAAAAACTTGCAAAGGCACAACTTGATATTACACAGGAACGCATTGCATATCTTGAAAATTTAAAATAGGTTGAAACACCTTGGCGAAAGCCTAAAAGAAACTGTCTTGTTTGGCGAATAGTTATCACAAACCTTATTGAAAGCCATGTTTTGGCGGTACGGTTACCGTACCGCCCTTACAAAAGATTGGAGGTAAAAATTGAAATTATGCGAATACTGTATGGCTGAATTTGAGCCGAAGCGACCAGATCAAAAATACTGCAGACCCAAATGTGCAAAAAGATACGCACAGTTTAAGAATTTTAAAAAGGCTGGAAGAATTGTGTATACAAGAATATGCCCGAAATGTGGCAGGCTGTTTATGACGATAGATGAACGCAAAGTTGATTGCCAAGACTGCATCGGCATTGACATTAAAGAACGATTGAGAAAGCCAAAGAAAAAGGATGATGCAATCAAGGTTGTGAATCATATGGCACGCGCTTCCGGCATGAACTACGGAAAGTTTGTGGCTCAAATGAGCATGAAGCCATTGGAGAGGAAGTGAATGAGTTGGATTATAAGAAATTTAGACAGGCAAAAGCGATAGAAGCCAAGAACAAGCAGAAATGGCTTGTATTGAATCCAAGGCTTGATGAATCAAGCGGAATATATATTCTGACAAGACAGGACGAAAATGGGTTTAGATATGCATATGTGGGACAGGCAAAGCGTATTTTAACCAGATTGTCGCAGCACCTTTCTGGGTATCAGCATATAGACCTTAGTTTAAAGTCTCACGGACTGTATTCAGAGGATAATCCGCATGGATGGAATGCAAAATCGGTACACTGCCCGATAGATAAACTTGATGAACGTGAGCAGTATTATATCAAATTTTGTGCAAATAATGGCTATCAGCTTCGAAATAAGACGAGTGGGTCACAGGGCGAGGGTAAGGCTAAGATTGATGATTACCGTCCGGCAAAAGGCTATTATGACGGCATTAAGCAAGGCAAAAAGAGTCTTGCCAAGGAATTATCGCATATTGCTGAAAAGCACCTTGAAATCCGCTTGAAGCCGGAGAAACAGGGCAACAAAGTTTCTGAAAAGCAGTATGAGAAGTTTATGAATTTAATCAATATTGAAAATTGTGAGGTAAATAATAATGATTGAAAAAAGGGTTTTGGACAAGTATTCGTCTTATGAAGCACAGCATGATGAGTACATAACCAAGTGTTATTGCTCCAACTGCAATGAGTATTTAGGTGCAAAGGACAGTACGTATCTGGAAAGTAATAATACTTTAGATGGGAATATGAGATTTTGCCCTAAATGTGGAAAGCATATTTAATGTTTATTGAAAGTGGGTGATACAGAGTGAACAATGATAAGAAAGAGGAACAATGCAAATGGTATGTTACTCACACGCCCCATGGTTTCCCAATTTATGCCACAGAGTGCGGGAAAATGAGGATTAATTATGCGACAGGAATTGACATTTACTGTAATGCTTGTGGCAGAAAAATCAAGGTTGTTGATGATACGAAAGTGGGTGATTCAAAATGAAGATTTTAAGTAAGAAGAAATGCGAAGAAATTCTGAAAAGAATTACTGCAAATGAAATTATTCAGACTGAATACGGACTACACGATATTGAAGCAGAAACAAAGGCAACGGAAAATAGAGCAGAAATAGCTTTTATTGTTGGTGGCATTAAGGGAATGAATAAGGTGCAGAACACATTGAGAAAAAGATTGAAATAAATCAATCGGAACTTGAAGAAATAGGAGAGTGATTAAATGGCAGAAGTCAAGTGGATTAAAATCACAACAGATGTTTTTGATGATGAAAAGATTCTGCTGATTGAGAGTATGCCGAGTGCGGATAGCATTATTACGATTTGGTTCAAACTTCTTATTCTTGCCGGAAAACAGAATAACAATGGTGTGTTTATGATGAGCAACAAGTTACCGTTCACGGATGAAATGCTTGCCACCATTTTCCGCAGAGATTTGAACACGGTAAGGCTTGCACTTAAGACCTTTGAAGAATTTGGGATGATTGAGGTCGTTGACAATGTGATAACGATTCCGAATTGGAATAAGCATCAAACGCTTGACGCTTATGAGAAGAAAAAGGAACGTGACAGGCTTTATCAGCAGAACCGGAGAAAGAAGCAGAAGAACCTAATTGAGCAAAAATCGCCCGATAAATCGTCTGACGTCGCTGTTTCAGATAAAGAAGAAGAAAAAGAAGAAGATAAAGAGAAAGAAAATATAAAAGAAAATTCGCTGTCGACCGATTCCGGAGATTTGTTTGATTTTGACGATGCATGGAAAAAGACTTTTAGTATATACCCCAAGAAAACAGCGTACAGTACCTCTAAAACGGCTTGGATGGATAAAGTGCTAGAAGTTATCGAAGAGAACCAACCAGACATTGCACGGCTGTTATACAAAGCCACAGAAGCATATTTGAGTGACTATCAAGAAAAGAACCCGGACGATACGGATTTTCGGTACATTCCAAAATATGTTGATTGGCTGAAAAATGATTGCGACTATTGGTTGCAGATCGCGGAGAAACGAGGTGATTGCAGTTGACAGAAGCAGAGTTCGGAGTGATCGGGTGCGTACTGATTGACAATGATGTGCTGAATAACATCTGGCGAACACTGAAACCGGAAATGTTTAGTTCGGATTTCGCACAGGACACATACAAGGAAATGCTTGCCATGTATGACCGGAATGAAAGTATTGACCCAATGTCTTTATCAATGGCACTTGAGAACCACAAATACACCCAGGAACAGATTAGCGAATTGATGAAATCTTGTATTACCGAAACAATCACTTCGACCATGGTTGAAAGTTATGCCGATGCGGTTGCGAAAGAATACAAGGCAAGAATGGTTCGTGACATGTATCAGAAATCCAGTTTAAAACCATGCGACATTGATGATACAATCAGCGATCTTCTTACGAGACTTGAGCATTTGCAAGAGGGAAAGGAAGTAAAGCTAAAACCAATCAAGCAGATTTCAGTTGAGAACAGAGACAAATATTTCAATGAAAGCGTCGGAGAAGGTGGTATAAAAATCGGATTGGCACAGCTTGATGATGCACTTGGAGAGCTGGAACGCGGGGATGTAACAGTAGTTGCTGCAAGACCGGCAGTCGGAAAATCCGCACTCACAACGCAGATTATTGGGAATATGGCAAAGAGAGGTCTTAAAGTTGCATATTTCAATTTGGAAATGAGCGATAAGCAGGTGTATGAAAGATTCGTTTCAAGGCTTGCAGAAATTGGTTTAACGAGAATAAGGCGGGCGAAAGCATTTCTTGGTGATGAGCAGGAAAAATTTAACCAAGCAAATGAGGAAATGAGCGATTATCAATTATGGATTGCGTCCGGTACTGTATCTCCGAGGGAAATAAAGTCAGAATGCAGACACCAAAACTTTGATGTTATCGTTGTTGACTATCTGCAGTTGCTTATGCCGGATAACAGATATTCCGGAAGAAATGAAGAAGTAGCATCAATTTCAAGAGGTTTAAAATCGGTTGCAAGAGACTTAAATACACATGTAATAGCACTTTCGCAGATAACAAGAGCATCTGAAAGCAGAGATACAAAAGAGCCTACCATGGCAGAGTTGAGGGAATCCGGAGCAATCGAACAGGATGCGTCAAACATAATTATGCTGTGGAATCTGTCAGACAATGACAAGGGAGCCAAGGGTGTAAAAATCGAGAAGAACAGACAGGGAATGACAATGCGTGAAGCAATGGAGTTTGATGGAGATCACATGAAATTTGTTGAAATCGAAAAACCATTCAATGATGTTGTTGCGGAAATAAAAAAGAAAGAACGTGGGGACGGATTCAAGCCATACAATGGCTATTGTCCGTTTTAGAGGTAGCAGCTATGGCAAGTGCAAAAATCGAAAAGGGTTCAGAAGAATGGCAAGTATTTATGGATTATTGGCAATTCATTCAGAAATACTATTCACCGGACAACGCTGATTCTTGGTGGGATGAAGTTGTAAAATCCGGAGAATCATTGATAAACAAATACAAGGGCATGGAGATTGAAGAACGTGCAAGACAGCTTGTATTGAGTCATTTTGCATGGTTGGAAATCACATACAGAAAGGAGAAATCAAAGAAATGAGCAATGCGTTGAGACGGAATAAAAAGCCAACATTTTACACAAAACAGGAAATGCGGATTATCGGGAGAAATGATTTTGAAAAGAGAAATGCTGATAAGGTTATATCAAAATCATACAAAGATTTCGTTGTAATCGGTTACATCATTCTGCATGACAAATTCGGGTTCGGACAGGCAAGAATCATCCGGTTGCAGGATTTTTTGAAATCTTACTTAGATGAAGCAGCATCCGGTGGAAATACCGGAAAGGACTTGTCTGTTTATCTGAAAAGTAAATACGAAATCGACATCAAAGAGGAAGTCGGGAAAATTCCACAGAGACAGTTAATGAACCTGTATGCAAAGAAAGGTTTCTGCATCGAGCGTGAAGCATACAGGCTTTCCAGCGCATCTTTGTTTAACTATTTTGCGCTGACACTTACGATTCTGAAAAAGGAGTTTAAGATAACAGCGAAACAGTTGCAATATTTCTTGGAAAAATTCATCGACTACATTGACACACTGGATAATTACAAGCAGTTTCAGTTGACGGTGCCGATGATAGCGCAGAGTTTGGCGGATGAGATTAAGTTTGTATGTGATTTGGAGGTTTAATATGACGAATAAAGAAAAATATGCGGATAAAATCATTGATATTACAGTAAGTAAACTTGCACTCAAAGATGGCGAGCCTGTTCCATGCGCAGAGATGAGATGTTCAGAGTGCGGATTCTATATTTCTAATTATTCATGTAAACATAAAATGCTGGAATGGTTAGATTCAGAATATGTTGAGCCGCCTGTTGATTGGAGTAAGGTTGCAGTCGATACGCCGATTTTGGTAAGAGATAGCGAAGAAGAAGCGTGGAGAAAAAGACATTTTGCAAAATACGAGAACGGAATAGTGTACGCATGGGGATACGGAGCAGCATCTTGGAGTGCATACGGGAGTGACAATATAATCGCTTGGAAAATGGCAAAGCTGGCAGAAAGTGAGGAATAAGCATGGAGAGATTGACAGAGCGAACAGCGATTGGAATCTTAGTAAAAGAGAATTACGAGAAAGAATCCTTAAAAACCTTGTATTCGTGCTATGGCGAAAAGCCTAATTCATATTATTCCAACTGTGAAGAAGGTTATTGCGCAATGGAGAAGCTGGCGGATTACGAGGACTTAGAGGAGCAAGGCAGACTTATCAAGTTGCCTTGCAAAGTGGGAGATACTGTTTATGCAGACAGCACGATGCTTCCAATAGAGGATATGGAGTGTTATGAGGACATTGAGAATAAGATTCCATCATATTTCCCAGGTCGAGTTGTTTCATTCCGTTTTGCGAAAAGAAACTGGATGAAGATTGCGGTTAAGGCAAAATGGTTACATGAATGGATTGATGATGAGACCGGACCGGATAGCAATTACATAGAGTGTGAGAAAAATTTTGCGATTCCATTGTCTGGCATTGGTAAAACAGTATTCCTCACAAAATCCGAAGCAGAAGCAAAATTGAAAGAATTGAAAGGTGGAGAAAATGAAAGTAGTAACAGTTAGTGATTTGATAAAAATTCTTGATACAAAAGAAAATAGATATGGTGCTACAGGAAAACCGAGAATGTTGAATTTATCTTTAAATGGAATTTTTGCTGGCAGTATTGAATCTGTAAAGCTAAATGGTTATGGAGATGGACTTGTCACAGATGTAACAATGGAGATTACTTCATCTAAATTCACAACAACCAATGCCGACAGGATAAGGAATATGTCGGATGAAGAGTTAGCGGAGTTTCTTTGCAAAGTAAAATCAGATTATCAGTGGATGGAACATGAATTTCCGAGCGAAGAAGAACACGGCGAGTGGGAAGAATGGCTTCAATCAGAAGCAGAATAGGAGGAATAGCATGACAGCAAGTGAAGCAATTAAAGAATTACATGCAATAAGACCGAGAGGTGGTATCATCCCGCAAAAGAGAGCCGAGGCTTTGGATGTTGCAATACAGGCACTTGAAGAAGTGCAGCAGTACCGAGCAATCGGCACGCCGGAAGAATGTAGGGCGGCGGCGATTAAGCAGACGGCGAAGAAACCTATATTTAACCATAACCTTAGTGATACTCTTTCTGTATTCCATTGTGAGTGCGGAAATGCAATTAAAGTTAGTCATGATACAGGAATAATGGATAACAACAATGCGCCAAATTACTGTTGTAATTGCGGTTGCAGGTTAGATTGGAGTGATGAAGAATGATGTTTCAATCGTACATAAATTTCTTTCTGCTAATACTTATAGCCGTTAGGTTAGATATTCTAACAAAATTTGGAGTTAACCTTTTTTGCATTCTGTCAGTTGTAGGGATGATTGGAAATGAGGTTTTTGATTATTTGAAGAAAGGAGATAAAAAACGATGAAGCTGATTGGTGCAGATGCACTAAAAGAATATTGCATGAATGCAAGTAAATCTGATGATGATTTTAGGAGAGTAAGTTTGGCAACATTGGCAAGCGTGATAGATGCACAGCCGACCGCCTACGACCAGGACAAGGTTGTGGAGCAGTTGGAAGACTATAGTAATGAAGAAACACACTATTATAAAAACACTCCATATGAAAAATGCATAGAAGAGTGCATAGGCAAAGCAATCCAGATTGTGAAAGGTGGTGGAGTGAATGGCAAAGAGCAGAGCCAGTAAGATGAACGGATATCGTAGCATGGTAAGCCGTCAGAAAAACGATGTTTTTAAATTTAAATCTAAGAAGAAAAAGAAAGGGTGATTCAGAATGAAGATTTTAAGTAAGAAGAAATACAATAAACTCATTGAAGATTTTGAGGAATCGCAGAAAAGGTCGAGGAACTCAAAAGGATAAACGAGAGTATCGGGAAAAAGCTGGAAGATAAAAAGACAAGTTGCAAATTGAACAATGGCAAGGATTTCTGCTTTAAATGCGAAAACTCTTACAGATACAAGACATATTGGGGAGGAATGGAAACCGAAAAAAGCGGTTGCTTGCTTGATGTGTCTTGTGAGGGTTTTAGGAGGAAAGCAGATGGAAAATAAACATACAATGTCAGACTTATATCAGATGCAGTCGCTTCCGCTTTCTGCAAAAATAAGCATGACTGCACGTAGAATAAATGAATGGGTTAATGAATTTGGCGAAGATGGAGTGTATCTGTCATTCAGCAGTGGCAAGGATAGCACAGTTTTAGGACACATAATCAGAGAAGTTTGCGGATATAAAAATATCCCTTTTGTATTCGTAGATGTTCCGACACAGTATCCAGAGTTAAAGGAGTTTGCCAAGACTTTTGATAACCTTGTGATTTTGAAACCTAAGATTTCATTTGCACAGGTTTGTGAAAAGTATGGATTTCCAATGTTTTCAAAGGAAATATCAGAATGTGTTGCAGATAGTAGAAAATACATTAGAATCCTTACAGACAGACAGACAGACAGACAGACAGACAGACAGACAGACAGACAGACAGACA
>OLND01000338.1_pt1 | contig 60045 bp, 59 predicted proteins | sample 1672031 | NCBI WGS metagenome assembly OLND01 (sample SAMEA3136638, study PRJEB25190) | human gut metagenome | biome: human gut; feature: human-associated habitat; material: faeces | place: Austria | collected 2013 | reverse complement strand
CCGTTATCGTCCTTTTTAATAAAACACCTCCTGAAACAGCAATTACTGTTATAGCCATTATTAATCCAGAAATCCTACAAGTGTAAGATTTAGTGCTTTGTTTTTTCCGTCTTTTTTTCATAGATACCCCTTTCTTTCAACGCTTTTATTTTCTTAAATCTTACACTTGTAATATTTGAAAGTCAAGTCTTTTCTTAGGTATTATATATAGCAGATTTAGGATCAGAAAATCCTGCCTTTTAATATGCCGGCACTCCATATCCATATATGATGTTACTGCTACCAATACTATAACTTCGCCTTGCCACCTTATCCCCACTGTTGCCTTCTATTCTTTAAAATAATCCCGGCTCATTCTCAATCAAATCTTCTGCCAGATATTTTGCATCCATATTTTCTATTCCATAACTGTCATTTGAAATTTGTTCAGCCAACTTACTGGAATAATAAATGTCAAATGCTTTTCGTAAATCAATCCCTTTCATTTCGGAAATTACATTGATGATATCATTTTCCAAATTTTGCTTATAAACTTCTTCCAGTTGCTTCTTATCTACCATTGGTTTCCACCTCATATGCTCTTTTAAAAGTGATCACTCGATTCAGTGTTTCCTGATTTACAATACAGATTTGATTATTCATCTTATAGTATCGCAATTCATCTAAAACTTTTTCCTTATCCCATAATCCTCTAAAATACATATCTACAGTCTTAAACACATCATCATCCGCAACATTTCCTATAATAATGTCATATTCTTTATTTAACGGCTGTCCTTTTCTACATGCACATACAAAATCAAGCCATTTCTCATTTTCTTTTTCAAAAGATAATACCTTAAAATCATCCCATTCTTCAGATAATTCATAAACATTAACTATTGCAGCCTTTTCCTGTCTCATTCCCTTTCGGACTGCCCATTTCTTTGCCTGATTTTCGAAAGTTGTAATATAAAATCCCCGGCCAAAATCCAGATACTTTTTCGAATGTACTACGTCCGGATATTTTATAATTTCTGTTGATCCATGATATACAATCATACATTAACTCCTTTTTCTCTCACATAATCGGTAATATCTTCTACCAAATATTCCTTTCCCTGTGTATGAAGAACATCGTAACATTTAATAATATAATTATCCAAAATTCCGGTTGAATTTAATATTTTATACACTTTGGCTGGAGACATCTTCCACTTATCCGCAAGGCTATACAGCATGAATATTGAAAAACTCAATTCTTTTTTCTCACACATAATCACTACCAACCTTTCTGTCATATTTATATTTAGATTATAACAAGTATTTTATGTTCATACACTATATTTTTCAATTATTATCAAAAAAGTAGGCAATGAAAAGCACAAACCCTCTTCATCCAACTGATTTTTTCGTATACTATCCGCTTCGCTTCATCTCGCTATACGTGCGTCGCACGATGCATATAAAAAGAAATCCCCGATCACAAGTAAACTTGTGTCGAGGATTTCTTTTTATATACTCCGTGCTTGTGCTAGACGATTACATTCCAGCCTGAGCTGCAACTTCTGCTGCGAAGTCGTCAACTTTCTTTTCGATTCCTTCACCAGTCTCGAAACGAACGAATTTTGTAACTTTAACGTTTGCACCGTTCTCTTTTGCTACCTTATCAACGTATTTTCCTACTGTAAGGTCGCTGTCCTGAACGTATACCTGATCAAGCAGACAGATCTCTTTGAGCTCTTTATTCAGACGTCCGATGATCATCTTCTCGATGATGTTTTCCGGTTTCTCCGGGTTCTCTTTCTTAGCCTGAGCAAGAAGGATTTCTTTCTCGTGATCAAGGTAATCCTGAGATACTTCCTCACGGGATACGTACTTCGGAGACATAGCTGCTACCTGCATAGCTACGTTCTTCAGTGCTGCTTTGATCTCGTCGTTAACAACATCTGTATCAGCAACAACAAGAACACCGATACGTCCGCCACCGTGGATGTAAGGAACAACCACTCCGTTGTCTGCTGCAACTTTCTCGAATCTTCTGATGTTCAGGTTCTCTCCGATAACTGCGATCTTCTCTACGAGAGCGTCTTTTACAGTCTTTGTTGTATCAGCTTCCCAAGCCTCTGCCATAAATGCATCAAGATCAGCTGCTTCTGAATCTACTACCTGGTTAGCAACTGCTTCTACGAATCCCTGGAACTCGTCGTTCTTTGCAACGAAGTCTGTCTCAGAGTTTACTTCTACGATTGCAGCAACTTTGTCATCTTTAACAACTGTCTTAACGATACCTTCTGCAGCGATTCTTCCAGCTTTTTTCTCAGCTTTAGCCTGTCCGTTCTTTCTAAGGAACTCTACAGCTGCGTCCATATCTCCGTTTGTCTCAGCAAGCGCTTTTTTACAGTCCATCATTCCAGCGCCTGTCATTTCTCTTAACTCTTTTACCATTCCTGCTGTGATTGCCATGATAATTTTCCTCCATTATTCATAATGTGTACGTCACTGTAAGCAGTAACATATGCTTTTCTCTATAGAACTATTTCTATAAAGTAAAATGCTTCAACCTGATAATCAGGCTGAAGCATTTTCTTTCATATCAAGAACTGATATTACTCTTCTACAGCCTCTTCAGCTTCAGCTGCTTCTGCAGCCTCCTCGTAATACTCATCCTCAGCTGCACCCTGGTTTGCTTCGATAACAGCGTCTGCCATCTTAGAAACGATCAGTTTTACAGCTCTGATTGCATCATCATTACCTGGGATTACGTAATCCAGTTCTTCTGGATCACAGTTTGTATCACAGATACCGATCAGCGGAATTCCGAGTGTGTGTGCTTCCTGTACACAGATTCTTTCTTTCTTAGGATCTACGATGAAGATAGCATCTGGCAGTTTCTTCATGTCTTTGATTCCGCCAAGGTTCTTCTCAAGCTTTGTCCACTCTTTTTTGATTTCGATAACTTCTTTCTTCGGAAGTACTTCGAATGTTCCATCTTCTGCCATTCTCTCGATGTCTTTCAGACGTTTGATACGGCTCTGGATTGTCTTGAAGTTTGTAAGCATTCCTCCAAGCCATCTCTCGTTTACATAATACATTCCGCAACGCTCAGCTTCAGCTTTGATTGCATCCTGTGCCTGTTTCTTTGTTCCTACGAAAAGAACTGTACCGCCTTCTGCAGCGATGTCAGAAACAGCCTTATATGCATCGTCAACCATTCCTACAGATTTCTGCAGGTCGATGATGTAGATACCATTTCTCTCTGTGTAGATGTATGGAGCCATCTTAGGGTTCCATCTTCTTGTCTGATGTCCAAAATGAACACCTGCTTCCAATAACTGCTTCATTGAAATAACGCTCATGTTATTCTCCTCCATTTGGTTTTTTTCTTCCGTATGTTTTACTCTCCTTCGCAACCGGACGAAACCCCTGTCTCGACTTAGGCACCTTGGAAGGAATCCACATACGTGTTTTTTAGCAACGTTCGTAGTATAGCATAAAACAAGGGACGTTGCAAGAACTTTTTCCCACAACACCCCCATTTTTCAACATTTTTTGTTATTGTTCGTACTATGTGCGACCAACAGCCATTTTTATCCTCCTACGCAACAAAATGTGAATTTCCTATTCTTATACCAGCTGAAACGCTTTCAGCACATACAGCCATCCTGTCAACGTGAATGCACTGAACAATGTTGTCAGCATCACTACACTTGATGATAAAACTCCTTCATGTCCCATATTCTTTGCCATAACAAAACTGCTTACTGTTGTTGCAGATCCAAGCATTACAAGGATTGCAATCAGTTCTTCCTGACGGAATCCCAGTTTCACAGCAATCGGAAGAAAAATTGCCACAAATACGATCAACTTCATAATTGTTGCTGTCACAGCCGGTTTGATCTTTCCAAGTGCTTTCCTAAAATCAAAGGTAGCTCCCATTGCCATCAGCCCCATTGGTGTGGACATTCCTCCAATACTTGTCACCGTTTTGTTGAGAATTACCGGCATCGAGATCTTGCAGGCTGACCAGATCAGACCAGCCACGATTCCAATAATAATCGGATTGGTTATGATCCCCTTTAACGTTTTCATCCATACAGCTTTATCAATTGCTTTTCGTTCCGGATGGAAAAAGGATAACACGACAACTGCCATCACATTATAAAGTGGTACACTTCCAATGATCATAAGTGGCGCCATCCCTGCATTTCCATAAATATTCTGGATAAATGCAATTCCAAGGAGTGCTGCGCTGCTCCGGTACGAAGCCTGTATAAATTCCCCCTGGATTGAACGGTCTTTCCAGATGCAAGATACCAGTGCAGCAATTGTAATACAGATAAATGTTACTACAAAGCAGAAAATCACAAACCTGATATTCCACACTTCTTTAAAATCAACCTTTGCCAGGTCACCAAACAACAATACCGGCAATGGAATCAGAAAGACAAATTTATTCATCTTTACTGCAAACTCTTCATCCATCCAACCAAGCTTTCTGAACAGCATTCCAAGTACCATCATCAAAAAGATCGGTACGGTTGCATTCAGACTAAAAACTAAATTTTCCATTCTTCTCACCAGTCCCCTACTCTGTACGAAGCGCTGTCACAGGATCACTCTTTGCTGCTTTCTTTGATGGGATCAGTCCACCAAGTAATGTAAGGACAACACTTAATAAAATCAGTATGATTGCCGGAACAATCGGCAGAACTGCATTTACCTTCGCATTATCCGCCACACTGTGAATAATCGCATTTCCCGGAATCAGAAGTAATAAAGTCAGTCCGATTCCGATCAGTCCTGCACAAAGTCCGATAATAAATGTCTCTGCATTAAATACCTGTGATACATTTCGCTTTGACGCACCGATTGCTCTTAATATTCCAATTTCCTTCTTCCGCTCAAGCACACTGATATAGGTAATAACACCAATCATAATGGAAGATACCACAAGAGAAATTGCTACAAATGCAATCAGCACATAACTTATCGTATCTACGATTGTTGTGACAGAGGACATTAAAGTTCCAACTACATCGGTATAAGTAATGACCTGTTCATCCTTCCCTTCTGCCTCCATCCTGCTATTATAATCGTCCAGAATCTTTACTACTTGTTCCTTTCCTTCAAAATCCTTTGGATAAATGTTAATAGCAGACGGGACTGCAAAATCTACATATCCCAGTTTCTGCAGATTATTATCATAAGAAGCCAAGCCTTTCCCACTCATCGACATCATAAGCTCCGCCAGATCATCTTCCGTCATATTCATCTGAAATGCATCTGCAAATGCTGTCGGATCAATCTGCATTGCATTTCCGAGGCTGTTCTGAAGCTGCGTTCCTACGTTGGTCATCATCTGTTTCATTGCAGATTCAAGCCCTGTTGTCATTTGACCGACAATCTGTGTCATTGCAGTTGACACCTGTGTCTCAAGTGTCTGAGCAATCGTATTTCCCATAGTCCCCATTGCCTGATTCATATAGTTTCCGATGATTTTTGACACCTGGCTCTCCAACTGATCCATATCGATCATTGCTGACAGACCTTCCTGAAACTGCTTCTTTCCATCATCTGTTTGCAGATAAGCCATGAAATGTTCTCCCATCTTAGACGGATCCGGAAGACTATTCTCAGAAGCATATGCCAAATAGCCTTTCACAAGGTCATCTGATAGTTTCTCAAGCTGTTCCGGCGTTATCTCAATCTTCGGATCTTCCGGCATAACTTCTGACATCCAATCTGAAATTATTTTCTTCGCTTCATCCGTCTGAAGATATTCCATCAAATATTCATCAAATTGATCCGGATCTGTATATCCTTTTTCCGTAATATACTGTTCGTATCCGGCCATAATATTTTTGATCAATTCCTGTATTTTCTCGGTTGTAATCGTCACAGTTCCGCTTGATTTCATGATATCTTTTATATTGTCAGAAATAATCTTTTTTGCTGCATCTGTCTTAAGAAACGCTGTAAAATCCTCTCCAAGACCTGAATAATCTGCCTCTGGATGTGTCTTTGCATACTCCTGATATCCCGTCAGCAGTCCACAAGCCATCTGTTTCATACCATCCGGTGATACCTTCAGATCCAGATTCGAAACGATCTCTCCCAGATTCATCTGCGGCATTCCGGAAAGATCTAAGTTCAGAGAATCTGGATTCACAAGTCCCGACAGATCCAGCGTATTACTTCCTGTCTGAAATGCTTTTGACAAATTCATAGATTCACTGAGATTTAACGAATTCCCAAAATCCAGAGAATTTCCTAAATTGTTCATCGCACTTGCGTCAAATCCAAATGCTTTCTGTAGTGCTGCTTCGTCAACCGTAAATAAAGAATCCATGGCGAATCCATTTTCACTGTCTTTCTCTCCGAATTTCTTATTTGTAAATACATTAACATCCGGATTTGTCAGCTGTTGTTTCACAATCTCACTTTTTGCTACCTGTTCTGCCACATGTTTCGTCAATGATGTCGGATATGCAATTCCCGGACTCAGAGAGGAGGCTTTCGCATCTTCAGCGGGTTTCACAATTCCAACCACGGTAAGATCTTCCCCATTCGCTACAAGTGATTTCATATAATCTTCATTATCCGTCTTATCTTTCCAGACCTGATACTGACTGTCATACTCATAATAATCAGAACTGTTCACAAGCTTGAACTTTGTTCCGATAATATCATCATAAGAATAAGTTCCCAGATCATCCGGTGTAGTAACATTTTCCTCTTTCATAAATGACTGGATCATCTCATCAAGCTCCAGCGGATCACGAAGTCCCAATGTATAAAGCATAAAATCACTCATTCCGCCATTCGAAGTCAGAACCACAACACATTCATTATATTTTTCTGGCCAATGACCCTTTTCCACTTCATACTGATTTTCATAAAGTTTACTGCTCTCCGGCATCTCATAAAAAACATCTGTACTCATCATAGATGACATCATACTGTTCGTACTTATAGAGGAACCCAATCCCATAGCAGAAAAGGATTGATCTGGATTCACCTGACGGATACTGTCTTTATTTTCTTTATAAATCTGCGGAGAAATGCTGTACTTATATTCTATAGCATTCGTATATTGTTCCACTCCACTCTTGCCAGTATCAAGATACTTCTTCAAAGCACCAAGGTCATTTGAATCCATTGTGGAAAACATATTCGTCACCATCTGAATTACTTTAACCTGATCCTTTGACTTTTTCTTTGTATCTGACTTCTCTTTGTCTGTTTTTTTATCATCCGCAGAAGTACTGTCCATCCCGACCATCATGGATGTCAGATCAAAGCCTGTACTTTGTATCTGTAGAGGATATTCTGAAAGCGTCTCTTCCTCTACGTTCTGAATATATTGATTCACACCTGTAGATAGAGACAGAATTAATGCAATTCCGATAATTCCGATTGAACCTGCAAATGAAGTCAGAAGCGTTCGTGCCTTCTTTGTCTTTAGATTGTTAAAGCTCAAAGCTAATGCTGTCAGAAATGACATCGAGGATTTCCCCATATTCCTGTGTTCTGCCACTCCCATCACCGTTTCATCTACTTCAAACGGATCTGTATCTGAACGGATCACACCATCTTTTAATGTAACGATTCTTGTCGCATACTGCTCTGCAAGCTCCGGATTATGTGTAACCATAACAACCAGACGGTCTTTCGCTACTTCCTGAAGAAGATTCATGACCTGCACACTTGTATCACTGTCCAGTGCACCTGTCGGTTCATCTGCAAGCAGGATATCCGGATCATTCACTAATGCCCGGGCAATCGCGACACGCTGCATCTGTCCCCCGGACATCTGACTTGGTCGCTTGTGAAGCTGCGCACCTAGTCCAACCTTTTCAAGCGCTTCTGTCGCACGTTTCCTTCTCTCGGACTTGCCAATCCCCGAAATCGTAAGTGCCAGTTCAACATTTGCCAGAACAGTCTGATGCGGAATCAGATTATAACTTTGGAAAACAAATCCTATCGTATGATTACGATAAGAATCCCAGTCTCTGTCTTTATATTTCTTCGTTGATATTCCATTGATGATCAGATCTCCGCTGTCATATCGGTCCAAACCACCAATGATATTCAGAAGCGTTGTCTTTCCCGAACCACTCGGTCCCAGAATAGCAACAAATTCATTATCTCTGAGATTCAGACTGACATCATCCAATGCTTTCTGTATCAGATTACCTGTTCGATATTCCTTGCAAATATGTTGTATCTGAAGCATGCCTTCTCTCCTTTTCCAATCACTATTCAGCCATTATTTTACTATTCTACACCCTGCTTGGATGAATTGTCATTCACTTTATAAGGATTTTTCTTGATTTCTATACATTTTTTTCATAATGTGGTTAGATAGTATGTAATACACGAAAGCATTGAAGGAATTTATCATGAAAACATATAAAAAACCTGTTGTTTCCGTTGATACAGGCCTTGCTGAAGGAGTATACGCTGCAAGTGGTGCAACTATAAAACTGCCAGCAGATAAATTTCTACTGGCAGGAAAAATTTATATTTTTTCAATTGTCTACTTAACATAATCCTTTAATTGCTTCTATTGTTCGGGTATATTCTCGTTCTACTTCTTCAAACATCTCTGTAGTGTTTTCTTTGATTTCTCTGTCTCGAAGCTCTTCTGTTAATGCTGAGCTGACCTCGAATAACTTTGTAAATCCAAGATTCATGCACACGCCTTTCAATGTATGTGCACTTCGGAATGCGAGTTCTGCATCCTGATTTTCAAGTCCTTCTTTTAATCCCTGGAAACTTGTATCATCCAAAAACTTCAATACAAATTTACGGACCAGTGTTTCACTTCCAAGTCTTCTCATCACATCATCATAGTCACTATCCATTACTTCATAGCATTCTTCTAAATTCATTTTTGTTTACTCCTTAATTTTCTTTTATTTCAATAGTCCCATTAATTCTTCAAAACAGACACCATCCGTCAACGGGATTTCCATTTCAATTGACTTTTGTATGCACTTCTTTATAAATGCGGATGCCTTTCGGACAGATTTTGTAAACTCCACTCCATTAACTGCATCTGCTGCAATGATTGCAGAGAAAATATCTCCCGTACCACATCTGGAATGTCCTACTTTATGTGTACGGATCATCTCGTATCCTTTGCCTTTTTCATAGCACAAGTTGGATACATACGTTTTCTGTGGAATTCCTGTAATCACAACTTTTTCTGGTCCGGTCTGCACAATCTGTTCTGCCATCTTTGCCAGCTCTCTCGTTGTCCACCGTTCCTTATACGGTGTTCCTGTCAGGATACATGCCTCTGTCACATTTGGAACAACTACATCCGCATAGCGGACTAATTGAATCATCTGTCTGCACATTTCTTCCGTATAAGTCGAATATGCCTCCCCATTGTCCCCCATCACCGGATCGATCACAGCCACTGTATTCTCGTCTCTAAAATACTGGATAAACTCACTGACAATCCGAATCTGTTCTGCTGATCCCAAAAAACCAGTACAAATTCCTTCGAACTTCAAATCCAGTTTCTTCCATTGTTCAATATATGCTTCCATATTTGATGTATAATCTGTAAAATAATAATCTTCATATGCGGTATGATTTGAAAAAATCGAGGTAGGCACTGCACAACACTGCACTTTCAGCATTGAAATAATCGGCATCTGTACCGCAATTGAGCATCTGCCAAATCCTGTAAAGTCATTGATCAGCGCGATTTTTTTCTGTTGATTATGATTCTGCATCATTCTATTCCCTCGTTTCTTCTATAATAAATAGACATACTAATTTAATTACAATATGTCATAGATGTCAATATTTCTTTTTTACTATTCTCTTTCACCTTCTGTGTAACTGCCTTTTCTACTATAATAATTTCTTATTAAATAATATCTGATTTGTTTATGATACCTCAAAAACATTCTGTTTTTTTCACTTTTCACTCAACGTATTCCACAATCACTCTCTTTATTTTTCCGTTGTTTTTATACAAAAAACACAATTTTCCACATTTTTCCTTCTTCAATGATTTTTTACACCTTTCTTTCCTCGTTTTCAGTCCGCTTGACAGTTTCCCCTAAAAAGTGTACGGTTACGTTGTAAATTCTAAGAAAATTCTATGAGGTGAAAAAATGCAGGAATTAAAACCAATCAAAGAAGGTAAAGTTCGTGAAATTTATGATAATGGAGACAGCTTAATCATGGTTGCTACAGACCGCATCAGCTGCTTTGACGTGATTCTCAACAATGAAGTTACAAAGAAAGGAACTGTCCTGACTCAGATGTCCAAATTCTGGTTTGATCTGACAGAAGACATTCTTCCTAACCACATGCTCTCTGTTGATGTAAAAGATATGCCGGAGTTCTTCCAGCAGGAGAAATATGATGGAAAATCTATGATGTGTAAGAAACTCGAAATGCTTCCGATCGAGTGTATCGTTCGTGGTTATATCACTGGAAGTGGCTGGGAAAGCTATAAAGAAAACGGAACTGTTTGTGGAATCACACTTCCGGAAGGATTAAAGGAATCTGACAAACTTCCTGAACCAATCTATACACCTTCCACAAAGGCTGAAATCGGAGATCACGATGAGAACATTTCATTCGAGCAGAGCGTTGATCACCTTGAAAAATATTACCCTGGAAGAGGACGTGAACTCGCTGAGAAACTTCGCGACAACACAATTGCTCTCTATAAGAAATGTGCCGAATATGCTCTGAGCAAAGGTATCATTATTGCAGATACAAAATTTGAGTTCGGACTTGATGAAAATGGAAATATGGTAATTGGAGATGAGATGCTCACTCCTGACAGTTCCCGTTTCTGGCCTGCTGACGGTTATGAAGCCGGACATGGACAGCCATCTTTTGACAAACAGTTTGCCCGTGACTGGCTGAAAGCAAATCCGGACAACGACTGGACACTTCCACAGGAAATTGTAGATAAGACGATTGAGAAATACCTTCAGGCATATAAGATGCTGACAGGAAAAGATCTGGATAAATAAGATTTCATAAAACAAACAGGGACGAAACGAACTGCTTAACAAGCTTTTCATTTCGTCCTTTTTTACTACATTTCTGTAAAAAGAAAACGAGGATCAACGCCTCGCTTTCTCTCTGGTTTTTAGTTTGTTGTTTTCACCCTACCTGTGTGATCTTTTGTGATTGCTTTGATTGCAAGCAGAACTCCAATCTGCAGAGCAATTCCGATCACGAGACAGATGACTGCATTCTGCAAGATACCTGCGATCACATATGTAATACAGGAAACTGCTGCTACAGTCATTGCATATGGAAGCTGCGTGGATACATGATTTACATGATTACACTGCGCTCCTGCGGATGCCATGATTGTTGTATCTGAAATAGGTGAACAATGATCTCCGCAAACTGCTCCGGCCATACAAGCTGAGATTGAGATGATCATCATTGTCTCGTTCGTACCCTGGAATACTGCAACTACGATTGGAATCAGAATTCCGAATGTTCCCCAGGAAGTACCTGTTGCAAATGCAAGGAAACATCCTACAAGGAAGATGATTGCTGGGAGAAGGTTCATCAATCCGCCTGCTGCCGAATTCATTACAGAAGCTACGAACGGAGCTGCTCCGAGACTGTCTGTCATTGCTTTCAGAGTCCATGCGAATGTAAGAATCAGGATAGCCGGAACCATTGCCTTAAATCCTTCCGGAATGCAAGCCATAGAATCCGAAAAACGAAGAACTTTTCTTACTGCATAAAAAACAATTGTAATTACCATTGCAAAGAAACTTCCAAGCATCAGTCCAACCGATGCATCACTTCCGGAGAAAGCCGCTACAAAGCCTGTTCCTGAGAAGAACCCACCAGAATAAATCATACCAATGACACAGCATACAATAAGTGACAGAATCGGGAATACAAGATCGATTACTTTTCCTTTATTGTAAATCGCATTTTCGGATGTATTTTCAAATGGTCTGTCTCCTGTTGTAAAAAGATCCCCTTCAATCGCATTTTTCTCATGCGCCTTCATCGGACCATAATCTTCTTTTGCAAAAACCAGTGTTACCATCATTATAATCGTAAGGATCGCATAGTAGTTATATGGGATTGCACGAATAAAAATTGAAAATCCATCCTCCCCTTTAACAAATCCTGTTACTGCTGCTGCCCAGGAAGAAATCGGTGCAATAATGCAGATTGGCGCTGCTGTAGCATCGATCAGATATGCAAGTTTCGCACGGGATACATTGTGGCTGTCTGTTACAGGACGCATAACGCTCCCAACTGTAAGGCAGTTAAAATAATCATCAATAAAAATCAGCACTCCAAGTGTGATTGTTGCAAGCTGTGCACCCGCTCTTGTCTTGATATGCTCTTTCGCCCAGCGTCCGAATGCTGCAGAACCACCGGCTTTATTCATCATACATACCATAACACCAAGAATTACCAGAAATACTAGAATACCCATATTGTAAGAATCTGTAAGTACTCCCACTACTCCATCCTGAAATACATGTAAAATTGTAGCTTCCGGTTTAAATCCTGACCAAAATACACCTCCGATTAAAATTCCAACGAATAAGGAGCTATAAACTTCCTTTGTAATAAGTGCCAGTACGATTGCAACGACCGGCGGCACCAGAGACCAGATTGTTGCATAGAGCTGAGGTACATACTCGGCAGATGTATCTGCGGCAAATACTGTTGTTGAACTACAACACAGAATGAGCAGAGACATCAGAAACACATACCCCATTTTTCTTTTGTTTCTCATTTTCTTTTTTCCTTTCCTATAAACTTATGTTTGTTAAGTTTGTGTGTAAGCATAGTGGGTTTTGCCTGGGATTCTCTAAACGCAAAAAATGCCATAGGCACTCTCTGCTGGTGAGTCACCCATGGCATAATAATTCTAACGTCATCGATAGCTCTCCACACCTGTGACAGTCCGGCGTATCTTCTACATCCGGCCCAGGAATCATATCTGGGAATATCATTCCTTCGGCGGCTTCTCCTTTCTCTCACTGACAGTCTTCCCAAGACTCTCGTCAGCGGGTACTCATATCACCGCGCCTCTATCAAACGTTACTATATTATCACATTCTATTTAAAAAAGCTAGACTTATTTTATAATAGTTTTCATTTTTATATTTCTACATTTTTATTAAACTTCTATTAAATAAAGTAATAGCTGTCAATACTCTCATATCAACAGCTATCACTTGCGTTTCCTCCTGTACTTTCTAAACAATTATTGGAAACTCCTATTCCTTAACTTTATCTTACCATATCGTTATCATTAAAGATACTTAAAGTTATATATTTCCCATAAACAAAATAGCTGCTTCCCCCACTCAGAGAAACAGCTACTATAATCACTGAAAGATGATTCATCTAAAATCTGATTTTTTAATTGTTAGAATAGAATGAACCCATATAACGGATATATTCATCATCTGTTTTATTTGCCTGCCAATTATGAACATTTGCTTTATTGTGCTCACCTGCAATAACAGAAAGAGATTTGCCAAGATTATCAAATGCTTCCTCTACACAAGCTTCCGGTGTCATAGCTGCCTTCATAACAGCTTCTCCTGCTGGACCGCCTGGAAGATTGCTTAACAAACTTGGTGTAATTGTTGTTCCTAACGTGATAACCTCAACGTCTACATTTGTACTCTCACATTCTGCTGCCACAGCTTCTGTTAGTTTCTTAATGTAAGATTTTCCTGCACCATACTGTGCGTTATATGGTGAACTACTGATTGCTGTCAAAGAAGACACATTGATTACAGCTCCACGATCCTGCTTTGCAAAGATTCCCATGTAATGATAGAAACATTTCAAGAATGTCATAACATTAACATTGATCATCTGCTCATGCTTCTCCCACGGAGTATCCTGCAATTTTCCAAATGTATGGAAACATGCAACATAACTCATGAATCCCATATCAAGGTCTTTTGTTGCTTCAAAAATCTTGTCAGTACAGTCGGACTGTGCAAAATCTGCACGGATAACCATGTGATCCACACCATATGTTTCGCTGATACTCTTTCCAAGCTCCTGAAGTTTCTCTTCTCTTCTTCCTACCAGGACAACACTCATTCCTTCAGATGCGATTTTCTCTGCAAATGCTTTTCCAACGCCTTCTGTTGCTCCAAGGATGATACCCCACTCACCGTATTTTTCTCTTAAGTTCATTGTTTTTTCCTCCTAATTTTTCCGATTCACAACTAAAATATACTATAGCACACCTTAAGGAAAATAACAATGTGATTTTGATATATTTTTAACAAGCCATACCGATCTGTTAGCTTACCTTATAACTTCTTTTACAGAGTGATGTATTCTATTCATTATTACTTGAAAAGATATCCGCCACCTCACTGATTATAATAAATGCGGCCGGATCAATATCATGAACAATGTCCTTCATCCGAATCACCTGGTATCTATTGACAACAAAATACAACATCGCTTTATCTCGATTAGAGTATCCTCCTTTTGCACTGACGCGCGTAATACCACTTCCAAATGTTTCAGTCAACGCCTTACATATCTCATGTGGCCACTCTGTCACAATAATTGCACACTTTGCTCTGTCGATACCTTCTACAATAAAGTCAACCGTCTTCAATGCTGCGGAATACGCAACGATCGAATACAATGGAAGCACCCAGCTCTGAAGTACACATCCACAGATAATATATAAAATAATATTATATACCATAACAAACGTTCCTACTGTAACGCCTGCACGTTTTGCAAAAATAACCGCCATAACTTCGATACCATCCATCGCACCGCCATAGCGAATCGCAAGACCGCTTCCGATTCCGGAGATCACACCTCCAAACAGCGCACATAGCAGTAAATCTGTTCCTGCAAGCGGCGAAGCAATACTGACATCAATCGGAAAGATGTCTGTGATCAGCCAGGCAAACAAAGAATAGATTCCTACCGTATAAATTGCATAAAAAGTAAAGAGTCCTCCCTGCTTTTTCAATCCTACAAGAAACAATGGAATATTTAACACCAACAAGAATAACGACAATGATAAACACGAAGGTGTTATCTGTTCAAGTAACATAGAAGTTCCTGAGATACCACTGTCATATAATTTGACTGGCGTCATAAAAAGTGTAATGCCAAAAGCGTTTATCATTCCGGCAACCGTAAGCATCAAAAGATTTACAATTCGAGGTTTCTGGGTCTGTCTCATTTTAAGCGCTCCTTTTTTGTTATAATTTTATCAATCAGTTTTGATTTCTAAATCATACCATATTAGTAGACACATTTCCAGCCCATATAAGCAACATATGTAACAAAACATGTATAACAAAACCATTCAAAACACACCATTATTCAGCCTTTATTTATCTTTTCTTGATAGTAGACAAACCGCCTCCACCTTGTCCGATCCCATTACTTCTTCGCATTCTCTTCCAATTCCAGCATGTATTTATCAAAGTCAGACATAAACAATCTGTCCTGAATGACTCGATATTTTTCAAATTCGGTCTCAGCTTTTGCCTTGGCAATCTCTGCCGTGATCTTACCTGCATCCTGAAGGATCTCTCTATCATCATCCATAACCCAGCCTTTGATGGTGTAGTCCTTCACAATGCCATTGACCCACTTACGAAACTGCACTGCTCGCTCATTATTTACCTTAAATCCAACAGCAATAATCATTTCCAAGGAATAGTGATTTGTGCTGTAGCTTTTTCCGTCAGTGGCAGTTATTCGAAATTTTCGAATAACTGAATCCTTCTGTAGTTCGCTATCCTCGAATATTTTCTTAATATGATAATTTATAGTGTTAGTGCCGACATCCTACAATGTTGCCATCATTTTCTGTGTCAGCCATATATTCTCATCCTCATAGCGCATTTCAATACTGTCCTGCTGGTCACCAACAGAAGCAACATAGGTTAAGTATTCTGCTACACTGGAACGAATGGTAATTTCGTCTTTTTTCTTTTTCAAATAGGATTCCTCCTTCTTCAATAAATCACTCTATAATAAACAATAAACGAATTTCTGTATACTCTCATCGTCCATGACAACGCTTATAGTTCCCTCAGACGATACAAATATTACAAATGACTTCTATACCAATCAATTACCGCATCCCTGTCTGAATCAAAGAACTGTGTTGATACATATATCTCACTTCCATTAAAATTGATAGCCTTTGCTCTATATCTCTTTTGGAGAGAATTACCCATATTATCCGTTCTACTATTTGCAATTGCTGGATAATCCGTAGCTTGGAAAAGGTTCTTGGTATATTCCTTCGTTTTTAAATTTTTCTAATTCAGCAGAATCAATCACTCCTTTTTCCACCAAATTTTCAACAAAATTATAAAATAGTTTTGCTACTGGAATTAACCCCTCTGCCCAGGTGTCTTCATTATCGATATCAAATGGCACCTCTGATAAAGAAAAGCTAAAATCGTCAGTATCTAACTGCAGTTTCACTAACATATCTTTTATAAAAGAAATGATTCCATTAGCTGATAAGTTTGCTTCAAAATAGATGCCGCTATTATCTATCTGCTTTGGTTTACGAATCTTTCTTTCATCATTGGAAATGTTCTTACAAAATAAGTAAGCAGGCATTCCAACACGCTACATAATGTATTTTCATCAATATTTCCTGCCTCATAGTCATCAAATACCCTAAACAACAATGGCAAAACAGTTGTCTGTTTTATCATATTAAATGCATTCAGATATTTAGTCACCTTTGCACTATAGCATTCAATTTCTCCAATAAACGCACCATAATATTTTGATGTTCCTCCAAGAGCAGTAAGCACATCTTTATGGCTATTCCTCTGAACATTTATTTTATACTACATAGCGAAAGTATACAATAGATTTCAAAGTGGGGTAATGATTTTATCCCCTTGTTATACAGAATATTGTCGGTATAATATGTCATCGACATTGTTCTTTATACCAACTAAAATATCAAAACAAGTAGACAACATTTCAAAAAAGCATCTCCAAACATGAACTCGGTAACACTTAGTGCATTCAAAATCTGTATATATTCTCACGTTCCATCTCCTATTTTGGTAATACTAATGGTGAATTTTTCAATAATCCTGCAATAACAGAGTTATATTTAGCTGTTCCGTAATCCTCAACTATGCTTGTTATTCTTGAACCGGCATCCTTGGAAGAAGCACCACACAGAAAAACTCTCTCATCAGCCGTCCCATAATCCAACACAATAAAACGATCATGGAATATACCACCAGTTTTTTTCATTGACAGTTTTACAGTTGGATATTCCTTACAGAAATCTGTAAATTCTATGTTGTGAAGTTTATTATTTCCAACATTATCACTAAATAAAATAATACTTACGCCTACCGGAGAATTCTTAAGATGTACCAGCGTTCTTAATCCAATGTAATTGTCAACAACATATATTGATGACTTTGCCTGCCTGTAAATAGACTCGTAAACCTCATCAGCACTGCTAAATTTTGCATTAAACATGAGCCACTTTTCATCATCGTCCGAAATGAAACTGTTCATCATATCCGCAAGTTCAGATTTCGTCACCACATCCTTCAATCCCTCTACGACATCCGAAATCTGTTTTTCAAGAGATATCATATCAGAATTGATTTTGCTAATTTCAATTCGGTTGTTGGCAGTCTCCATGCTTAACTGAAGTAACTCTCTCTGTCCGATCAAATCACGATTTTCTAATATGTAATCTTTCATTTTTTTGAAGGTTCTTATTAATGCCTTACTCTGTTTAACAGCCAATGGTCCTTTTAAAACAGTCATCAGCATATATAGTCCTTGCTCTGTAAATACATGAGGATTATATCTACTTTTTGAACTTATATTTGCGGTCGAAAAATTCGTCCGCAAATACTCTGTCTCATCATCTGTCAATTCAAACATAAAATCAGGATCAAATTTCTCAATATTATTTCTCACCTGCTCATTAAATCTTTTATTTGTATACCCATATATTTCTGCTAAATCAGCACCCAATAATACCTTTTTCCCTCTAACCTCATAGAGTTTTTCTTTCAGGTATTCTTCTGTTACGTTTATTACTGCAACAGCAATTTCCTTCTTTTTATCTTCTGCCATAAAACTCCTCCGTTCATTTTTAGTTCCAAAGCATTATATCAGACCATTTTGCTGACGCCAGCAAAATGGTCTAGTGTTCTGTTTTGGTTATTTTATCGTAATACGCTTTATACCTGTAAATCGTTCTCTTACTGACATTATTGCGATTTGCAATCTCTGCCATAGTCATTCCACTTTCATAACCGGCAACAAAATCATTGTAGATTGCCATCCACTTAGCATTATGTTTCTGTCGTCCGCTCATCTTTCTGTTTTTATAATACTCCAGTTCTTCACGAAGTTTCTCGTTTTCACTTTCCAATTCTGCTATTCTCTTAAGTGCGGCTTCCAGTGTTTCAATCTTTTCCATTTTTATTCCCTCCGTTTATGTCATTTTCATTTTGACTTTATTATAAATTGGATTCATGTGTAAGTCAATCTGATATTGTCATGCAGCACTTTTCCCAGACCAAACTTTCACTTCTTCATGTTTTCTGCATATCTTCTTGGTTGCTGTGATAAAAGACTCTTCACCTGTTACAATATTCTTATTGGGATACAGACAGTTACCGCTGTTGCCGACACAATCTGCTGAATAAACAGTAAAATTAATCATATTCTCCAACCTCATTCAAATCCTGGGGAAACCATCTGATCTTCATTCTTCTTTTCTTGGCAACACCAATCTCACGAGCCATGCCACGGCTTATCACACCACTGAAGACTCAGACCTCTGTACATTTGCCACGTTGTTTTCAACATCACCTGCATACGGACTGCACACATACACCAAAGAAAGATAGGCAGCCTTTTTATCAGTTGCCATTTCCTCACGGTGGATGTTGGTAAGAGCCTCGTATGTGGTCGGGTCAAAGTACCCTTCGTGATTAAACTTATCAACACCCATATCTCTTAATCCTCCTGCTCCATAATTGGCAATATTCCATCTTTCTTTAAAAGATCATAAATGAACAATCGTCCTTTCTGCGTCCAGTAAGTATGTGATCTTGAATGGGTTGAACCATCAGAACCGCTGTAGATATGCGTCTTTGTCGAAGTAAGTCCCATTTCTGCATACTCTTTATACAAGAGCCAGATTTTCTTTCCTTGCTTGAACTGAATGCCTTTTTCATGAAGATACTGATTCATGTGATTTGCTGTCCAACCATAGTCTTTTGCGATAACAGAAATTGCTACTAAATCCTTGCAATTAAGGACCACATCGTAATAACTTGCCTTTGGCTTCATCTCTGCAATCTGCTGATTTTGTACTGCTACTATTTCAAGAAGTTCCAAGTTCTGTTTCTTCACCAATGAAAGCTGGTTATTAGCAAACTGTAATGCTCTTGCCATTACTGCTTCGGGCGAGTTCCATGCCTCTTCAACTTTGATGAAGTACTGACGGAACTTTCTACCTGCCTCTGAACGCTGAATCATACAGAGTTCCTTTGCCATTGCAATAGTAAGCTGATGATCTGTTGCAGGTCTTCCACCTGTACTTTCGCTCAAAAATGAGCAGAAGTCTGTACCTTCTTCAAATCCGTAATCACACATTCTCGGAAACCAGTCCTTATATGCAGTTTTCAGTTCCAATGCTGCGTGTAAATCTCGACCACTCACAGTAGGTCTGTCACTGTCAAAATTGATTCTGATTAATTCGTCCATTCGAATTACCTCCATATAATTTCTTGGAGACCCTTGTCTCCTAATTGGTAGCCTTGGTGACAAGGTTAAAAGGACGTTTTTTGAAAGACTTTTTTTAATTTGTTGATTGCTCTTCTGTAACGGTGACTGACATTATTGGCATCATCACCAATTTCTGCTGCATACTCACCAACGGTGTAGCCGTCAAGGGCAATAGCAATAACCATATCTGCCTGCGCAGGTTTAAGAAGACTTCTCAATGTTTCACAGCATTCTTCGTATTCAAGCTGGTTATGTACACCATCAATAGAAATGTTAAAGGGTGACTTATCAGCTGCTCTGAACATGATTGCCTCTTCTGTGTTGACCTCAACTGTCCCGTCCTTGCTCTTCATATAAGCGTTGCCGGTATGGCGGTCATGCTTGTGCCAACTGTTGTAATCGGGTCTGTTGAATCTCTCTTCGATTACATCCTGGACTCTCTTTTCGTAGTCTTCCTGACTTTCTTCTTCTGAAATGGAGATATTTAACCATTTCTCCAATTCCATGTTTTCGACCTCAAGTGTCTGATACTCGTTCTCGTAACGAATCTTGATTTTCATAAAGTTCCTGCCTTTCTGCCTGGTTCTTGCAGAAGGGCACAGGAAACAAATAGGGTCGGTGCTTATAGAAGTACCGACCCATGAATTGCCTGAAAAAAGAGCATAAGGAAATAAGGGTACTTCTATCGCACCTTTCACAGGTTATCCTGTGATTGATGCCGATATCTGTATCCCAATGCCCTTATAGCTAATCAGGCCTTGTGATATTATTTTTTAAGTGCCTCTGGCACTGAGATGGATACGCATTTCGTTGTATCCATCTCAGTGTCAGGTGTTTTTATTTATAGTGTACACTGGAAATTTTTCTCGTGATGGACACGCCATGTCCGCTGAAAACTGCCGTAAAACACAAAAAAACCGGAGTTACCTACTTTGCCTATAAAGGCTTTTGTAGATAACTCCGGCGGTTAGCTCCTCGATTCTTTACGGGGCAGTTTGCGGTAGTTTCTAATTCATTCTTTTGCTGCTTTCATTATTGCTTGATTTACTTGGTATTGCATGTCTTCCCAAGAAATCGTTTCAAACTTATTTTTATTTATCTTTACCTCAAGCGTTACATCGTCTCCGTTTACAATAACATTGCAGAAACGAGGTGGTATATCTTTGTCGCTGTGAAGATTTCTAATAGACGTCTTTATCAATCAACTCAACCTCCTTCTTAGAATGGCATTTCATCCATGTCATCAGATATATCATCCTTCATGAATGCATCAATTGCATACATCACGTCATTGTTTACCTTCGGATGTTCCATACGCTCCTTTACAGTTGAGAACAGTAACTCAAGAAACAGAGCAACTGGTGTATCATCCTGTGAGGCTACCAACAATTGACTTCCCTTGGACGGTACATACATCCAGGCTTCTTTAGCAGCTGCAGAAGAATCTCCAACTTTATGAACGCTCTTCTCAATATCCATAAGATAAAGCGTTGTTCCATTTTTTAATCTAAGATTAAAACAATCTCCGGCAATATATGTCTTGGGACCAAAGGTCTTTGAATTGAATACGATTCTAGTTACTTCCTGCGGATATTCACAGTCTGTCTCCTCATAAAATGTTTCTTCTGCAAACAGAGGATGGTATACGAAACCATTCATATCCGGCTCCATTCGATTCAAATTAAACGCTGTCTCTCGATTCCAATCGAGCCTATCCTTTAATGTATCTTCCTTTAATTTATCGAAGAAACTTGTAATATACTGCTCTGTCGGTGTAAGTCCAGTAAGATCGACAGATATCAAGGTATCAACACTAACCTTAAGAAGCTTTGCTGCCGTTACAACAAATTCCACACTCGGCTCGGATGTATTTCCATCCTTCTCCAGACGAGACATATATCCTAATCTGATTCCTGCTTCCTTTTCAATCTGGCCTATTTTAACATCTGGATTTTGACGTAATAATTCCCGAATATTTGAAAAACAAAGCGTTTTATTAAAATTTTTACATTCACTTAAGTATGACTCCAACTGAGTAAGAAAACCTGCCCACTGAGTACGTTCCTTATTCAGTACATCCAGACGATTACGTATGCTCTCCTCCGTTCCATATTCTTCGATAAGATCATAGCTTTCCTTTGATGATGAACTTTGCTCCGTGCGTTCCCACCTTTGCAGTGCATCCTCAAGTTCTGCAAGATGGCTATTTATATCATCTAGTTTATCTTCTACCACCTGCTTTTTATCCAAGATTTCATCTTTATTGCAGAGTCCCATACCCGCAGTTGCTATGAAACCACGCATTATGTCTACATCTTTGATATCGCTAATTTTAACATCAGCTAATTTTCGTTCTTCTGACATAGCAATGTCTCCTTTGCATTTTGATGATATTATTATACACCATTCACGCTTTTTGTCAATACATGCAATACAACTTTTGCTATTGCATGTTTTTGCAATTAAACTTTCTTTTTTTGCCGCATAGTAAAAAAAACCGGAAGTTTTCTTCTTCCAGGTCACTCTAGCAACGGACATGGCATGTCCGTTTTTTTATAAAATAAATTTTTAAATTGCTACATCATATTGCTCAAGATATTCTTTAACAGCCCACAGTGGTTCCGGGTACTTCACATGTAAGGCTTCACTAATCCACTGATGTTCTGGATTAAACGGTTTCAGCTTACATCCCAAAACATCCAACAGCTTCTCGCTTATCATTGGTGGCAAATTAAGCCCGAAACAAATCAACACAGCAGTGTTCAGATTCGGAGCTGTTTTCCCTTTAACGGTACGGCTGATTGTTTTCGGATCTCTATCAATCAAGTCACCGAGATCCGTGTATTTCATATTTCTCCAGTCTAGCAACAACTCCATGCACTGCTCTGGATCGTCCGTCATCTGCTTTCGAATATTCAGCCACTCCTCCTGTTGCTTCTTTCGCATTGCAATCTGTCGTTCCGGTGGAGCATTCTGATACCCATTGTGATATTTTACATCAAAGGTAATATCACTCTGCTCTCTGTTCAAGAAGCAGATAGTATGGTATGCGGACTCTACCTTACTCGTGATGCTTAGATCAAAGACAAGACAACACTCGTTCATATGTGCTCTGGCATAATCAGTCAGCATAAGCCGACCGTCCATATCAGTGCAAACATATAGCGGAGAATTGTAGACATAATGATTTTCTATAAACAGATAATCACCATTAGCAGTCTTTTCACGGAGTTCCGGATTTGAGAAGCGCTGAATAGCTGCATCTTGAGCACTTATCGTAAATGTCTGATATGCTTCAATTGAGTCCTTTCGGAAACCATGTGGTCGGACATACTGACCATCAACATAGTTAAAAGTTCCGATTGCACCATCAAATCCAAGTTCTACTAATCGAATCTTAGCCGCCTGCCTGGATACTCCAAAATCGACTGCAAGTTGATTGATGACCATCTCCATAACATCTATTTCGTATTGAGCATCGGTCTCACGCAAAAATGTAGCTATGTACTCGTTCGCCTTGGCTCTAAACGGAGTCTGTGGCATCTGAATTCTTGGTGCAAGCTGATTCGCTTGTGTCTCCATGTAATGCGTGGATTTATTTGAAATCCCAGAACTGGCATCTCCCAACACCTCACAACTTATATGAGATGCAGTCTCGTTAAACAACTGTTCCAGTCTGAATGCTTTTCGATGCTTATCCCAATGGACACACTCATGGATGATTGTATTGTTTATCGAACCAAGATTGCGAAGAAGATACATCTGCGGATCTACTACAATCGTTCTTCCTTCAATATGAATAGATGCATCTTCGTCTGCTTTTGCATCGTACATTTCCGTATCGGTATCATCAAAATATATCTGACCGAACACTGATGAGTCACTGCGGATACGTTGACTCTTAACTTTCAACCCCATTCGTTCAACAAGGACTGTAGGATCAACCCAAACAACAGCTTGACCTCTCATCGGCACATGCAATGCTTCCGGGAAATATTCCTGCAAAATCTCATTGGCTACTGTTTCCAACTTGTCATACGGAATGATAGGAACTAGGGAATCATCCATCGAATTTCGCACAAGTTTTTTCCCATCATACCTCGATACCTGTAGGATCTCAAAATCGTCCAGATTCTTGTCCAGATCACCGCGACAGTGAGCCATCATCCACACGATATTTTCATCGTAATCATCGTAATGATAATCACCCTCATGCGTTTCAAACCAAATAGATACTGCTACATCAAAATGTATCTCCATGCCCGGCTTGTCTTCAACCCACACGTGTTCCACCTTAACATCTGAAATTTCCGTTTCTCCGGCACGATGGATTCTCTTCAGTTCAATACCCAAGGAATCAAGGTTTGCATCCAGGTAGCTTTCGGCAGCTGCCCAGAAATTATTATCGAATCTCTTTTTTACATATTCAGCAAATGAACGATGTGCTGCCATAATTCTACCCTCCTTGATAGATGCTCTATATTTCTACCAACAATATCTTATGTTTATTCCTCAACATCTTCATCATTCTCTTCAACTACCACTTTATAGTGTTTTCGCAATCCAGATCGTGTTTTAGATACAAAAGCATGAAACTGTCGTGCATCCTTTAGACCAAGAATTTCCGTATATCTTACTGCATTTCCAAATGCGATTATTTCTTCAGTATCCTCACGATATACAGTATAATATTTCATCACAATTCCTCTCACGGTAATATCGTCTTCAATACCTCTGCCGCATTATCAGAATCATTTCCAAAAATCAATTCATAATAATTAATCGCATTGACCGATAACGGTAAGGCTGCTGTTTCTGTAGTACGCATTATCTTTGCTTTACTTTCAGTCCCAGGAAAAGCAAAACCACATTTTTTCACACCTGTTAAAAGAACATACGAAAGCAACTGGTGTGTATCGGCTCTGACACTTCTGGTATTCGGTTTATATTTTGCATCTATAACCGCAACCGGATTCTGCGTCTCATTATCTCGAATAATGATATCCGGAATACAGTACGGCATCAGATGTATGCCTCTCTCAACTTCCGAAATATCAGTAACATCCTTTTGAATAAACAGCCTTTTCGAATAACGGTCCAACGAATATTTGCTTTGGTCAATCGTTCGTTTAAGGACTATACGTGTATAAAACTCAAATAAGGCCTCCATATTAATCATATAAGGGATTGTAAATATGCTTTTCGCAACCGATTTTCCTTCTTCATTTTTGTAGGCATAATATTTTTGTCCATAAATACACCTTGCTTGCTGCAACAGCGGTTTGTAGTACATATACAATCCCGATGCGTCTGCGCCATTAAAATCACTGGTCTTAATACGGACGGTCTGAACACGGCGGAATGAATTCATACAATATGCCACTCTCTTTGACACCTCTGATGTAGCTGGAAAGCGTCTCCCTACAATTTCTTTGCATTTCAGCAAAGTAGCCTTCAAAATTCTATTTTCAATATTGTCCTCAGTAAAATCAATATATTTGCAATAGAATCTGTCATTTCTACCCTTGCAGGTGTTCATCCGTATATTCTTTTTAATTTCAATCTTTCCTCTAACCTTTGAAGAATAGTTTTCCTCTTGGTGGAACATTGTTTTTTTCAAGCCTTTTTTGCATAAACCATAGCATGAAGTTATAAAACTTAATGCGTACAAAAGTTCTCCATCCTGCTCTATATCTTGGGAAAGTTTAATAAGCGGTTGGTCATAAAATACATGGAATAATGATCTGCCCTCAGCCTCCATTTCGGCAATGTAGTCATCGTACTCATCATCAGTCATTACCGTTTCAAGCATATTCCAAGGTTCCATGCCATATTGCGAAGTAACAACGACAATATGTTCCTTTCCTGCCGACTGCAAATAACGTCCATTCTTGTCATGCAGCCTTCCTACTCCAACATAACCACTGCTCCAAAGCCTACCTTGAAATTTGTGAATTCCAAAATTTATTTCTAGAGTTGATAAGTCAATCTTATTCCATACATCATCCTTACTATTCAACACAGACCAGTCATTTATTTGGTGTATTATTACATCTCGCGCCATAACATCACCTTCCTAATCAATATCCTATCTTTGTCCTCACTTCTTCAATAAAGGTTCCAACATATTCGTTGTCAATACGCTTTCCTGCTCGGGTCATGTTACCAAATTCCTTTACATATAACATAATGTTATCACTAATAAAGCGTACTCGCTCACCGCGGTCAGTAGCATCCCTTATCTCTGAGGGAGTGTGTTCAATAGCAATCAAGTCTTCAATGGTATCCAAAATCCCGTCTTTTACATATTCCTTTAGAATTGGAATGATTTGGAAGACAAAACGTTCCACAAAATCTTCCTCGTATCCTTCTTTACGCTTACGAAGGAAATACGTATGACCAAGACGCACATCACTCTTCTGATATTCATCATTGAAATAACTCTCGTTGTCGAATATAGCTTGTACTGCATCAAAAACCAATAATTCAATTGAATTTTCGTCCTCATTCTCCGATACATTCTTGTAACAGCTAATAACAACATCCCTGTCAGCCGGACTATCGACAAAAAGAAAACGTCTTCGAATAGCATAATCAATCGAATCAATAGATTTATCTGCAGTATTCATTGTACCAATAATAAATAGGTTCTTTCCGAGAACAATATCCTTTGTCCTTGATACAGGAGTACTGACTTTGTCCTCAACTTCGTAAGGTGTGGAAACTTTGCTATCACGGTATTCCAATCCATAAATCAACTCGCCGAAAACAGTGGCAATATTTGCCCTGTTTATCTCATCTATAACAAGGTAAAATTTAGGTGGTTCATCAGGGTTAGTTTTTTCTGCAACTTTAGCAAACTCCGCAATTTTACCCAGAATTCTGTTTACGCTGTTGTAGGATGGAAGACCACCATCCGCTTTAACTTCAATACCACGGATAAAATCTTCATATCCGTATGATGGATGAAACTGAACCAAATCCCATCCTCCTGTTGACAACTTTGCTGAAGCAGCAGGATTTGCATAGTCACTCTCATTGAGCTTATATGTATCCAATGCAGAAGAAATATCTTCCTGGCTTACAAAACGGCTTGTAAACACTTCTGATTCAGGATTCAATTGCTTTAATACAAATTTCTTGCTCTCAAAAGTTTTCGAAGTGCCAGGAGGGCCTTGGAATATCATCTGTCTAACACCGATATTCTCCATGATTTGTTGATAGTCTTTTAAATCAGTCATTTTTACAACTCCTTTTATCTCTACGATTTTCTCCGTACCATTCGTGATATTAAAAATATCCTCATATGTATCAACATCAAATGCGGTTGTTCCCAAAACCAACGCATCAAATTTTTCCTTATCGACACAAATATGGGTTCCTTTCTGACTCCATAATGTGTGCAGATTCATCATTTTCGTTCCAAAATAATCAATTCGTGCTTTTTCTCTTTCTGTCTGGGTTGCCGCATTAACATTCTTTAATCCATCGTGTAATGCTTCGAGATACCTAATTTCCAACTGGATTAGATCATCTAAATCACCATATGCTTCACTGTGTCCTTTAACTAAAGAAATATTCATTTCATAAAGTTTCAGATAATACAGCAACAGTCTATAAACAGCACCATATATTTCTGCTGGGTTATTATCCTTGCAAACATTGTTGACCGTAAATGTATGCAATCTCAATCCGTTTAACGGGAGATATGTGTCACTTGGGGAACCATCTGTGTATGAAATCTCATATGCAGCCACATCCGTTCTCTCTGCCCACCTTCCGACATTGCCTGGGTGAGTTGAATAATATGCATGAGGATTTCTCCTGGTTTTACCCTTAACTGCTGTTTCATAATAGAAACTTGACGCATCATTCAATTTTACCAAATACGAGGCATATGCAACCGGAACTGATTTGCTTGGAACCGATGCAACCTCAATGTTGAATAAAAGTGAGTCTGTGGCTATGTCACATGGAAAAACACCATTCAACACAATAGCATCTATGACGCTCTCTAAAATCCCTTTATAATCCGAACATCGATTAGAAATAATTTCATTTTCATAATACCTAACGGTATCTTCTAACGAATATGGTTCAACACGTTCACCTGAATTCACCATAACTTTCCGGATGTCAGATATACGATTTAAACTAGATATCCCCGTGTTCAGTTTTGATTCAAGTGCTTTCTCATATGTTTCAATATTCCCGCGTAAAATTCCCAAGGAAGAAAGGTTGTTAATAAACGGGAAGATTTGATACATCATTTTTTGTTTGAACTTGTCAAGTACGAAATAAGCTGTTCCAGTGCGTTCTACCATAAACATACCGTGTCCAGGCATATATTTTTCTTCAACATCAGGAACTCCTGGCGCAGCATTTGTAGTTAAGAATTCTTTTATACTATCAAATATGTCTATAATAATTCTTCCTGCATTCGCATTAACAGAGTCATAGTATTTTTCAAGCACATCCCGATCCGATTTTAAATCTGCAACATAATCCATTCTTCTTCTCAGTGCATAATCAAGATGACCCGCATGAAAATTTCTACACTCTGTAAAAATGACAATGACATTATCTGGAATACACAATGTGGTGCCATCAGAAAGAGAAACCGCCTCGTTTCGGAACTCAATTGCATAAATCAGATTTCCGAGTAGTGCTCCTGCATCTACTCTTGAAATATCGTCAATTATTACTGCATAAAGTTCATCTGTATCTCCAGCTCTGTCACAAAGTTTTTTGATGCGTTTCTCTACATAATCCACCGTCATTGTTCCGGTTGCTTTAATATCAATCCCGTATACAATGTCCTCATAGGTCATGCTCGGATGAACTTGAATAAACTCACATCTATCACGGTCAATGAAATCCTCGATTTTATCCAAATCGTTATGGATATCTTTTGATTGGAGGCTATCAATATTTGATTTTTCATAACACAGATAATACGCAGCGGCTCTGGCAAGAAAAGTCTTGCCCGTTGCCGGGTTACCTGTGAACAATAGGTTCTTCATTTAAATCACTCTCCAATGTTCTCGCTATTTTCTACATTCAATATGTTCCTAACCAATCTTGCAAGAAAGTACGATACTTTTGGAGGAACCGCATTACCAATCTGACGGCTTATTGAACGCTTGTCTCCATAAAAAACATAGCTATCAGGAAAACTTTGAATTCTTGCCGCTTCTCTTGGCGTTAGTGTACGGTCTTCATCCGGATGGATAAACCGACCACCTGCAGGAGTATCAAACCTTGTGGTGATTGTTGATGCTTGCTCATTCCAGCAAAGTCTACCATACGAACCACTATGAACAGAATTAATCTGTTCATTCAATACTGTGTAGTTTTCTCCGTTTTTAATTTGGCGCATTCTCTCTATTGCAACCTTTGAATGACGCGACCGCGTATGGTTTGTAATTGTATGTGCATCGCTGGATAAATACTTTTCATAAGCGGTTTTCGGCAACGGATTATCAATCACACCATCTTCACTTGTCATCGAAAGATTTCCTATTGCATCCCTTACCGTCACTTCATCAAAATAGTTCGGATACTCATTTTTTATGTCCTTTATGGTTTTTTTCCACAAAGCATCAATATCCACTCCATCAATGAGAGTTCCTATAATAATCATTCTTTCTCTTCGCTGCGGGACTCCAAAGTCCGCAGCATTGATTACTCTGTGATATATGCGGTATGGTTTTCCGTTGAGTGATTCAGGATCTTGAAAAATTCTTTTGATTTCTTCAAAAATTTTCCCACCTTGCATTGTAGATATGCCTTTTACATTTTCCATAACAAAAACCTTAGGCATAACCGTTTTTACAACATTAAAATAATGTTTGAAAAGATAATTTCGTGGGTCGTCAATAAATCCCTGTCTGATTCTTGCACCCGCCATAGAAAATCCTTGGCATGGTGGTCCTCCAATAATGACATCAGCCATCGTTCCCGCGAACATATCAGAAGTATCTATATTTTTTATATCATCAACAATTACATCAACTTCAGGATGGTTACGCTTATATGTGTTTGCTATAACAGGGTCATACTCTACAGCTTTCTCAACGCTAAATCCCGCTTGGATAAATCCAAGGGATAAGCCTCCGCATCCCGCAAATAAATCAATTATTTTCATCTGCGTCAATTCCTCCGCTCGTCCTGTACCTAATAGCAAAATTCTTGATATAGTTGCTTTCGGCTTCAGTTAATCCATACGCAGCATTTATAAAATCATCTATTGCACGAATCTCCTCCAAACATTCTCGATGTTTGTATTCATACTGCGTTTGCTTTGTACCTACATACACTTTTGTTTCTTCTAATCTCTGTCTCAAGCCTTGTGCCAATTCTGTAGCTCCGGTCATATTTACCTTCATTGGCATCATGAAGCCGTTTAAATCTTTACTAACGTGCCAACAGTCAGACACGCTAATCCAGTACCACCAAAACAAGGAAGAGTTGATCAGGCAATAACAATAATCCGCCTCTATCGGACTTTTGAAACTAAACACTTTATATTCTGGGTCATCCACCTGTTCTCTGTAAGCTTTCATCCAAAATGCTTCACGGCGATTTAAGTATACAGACTCCGTCCCATTTCTCGATATATCATATACTGACTGCATTTTTCTTGTGTCAGTAATCTTTTTGTATATGACGATATCCTGCTCAGTTCCCAGTTTAGGAATAAAATCTTCGTTTTTGTGCTTATTTTTAACCATTTGAATGTCTGTAAAAAGAGTAGCACGTTCTTGCTTATACCAATATTGATAATTTCCAGTATAAACGGTCTTTTCTGACTTTTTATCTTTTCCAATCAAAATGCACAATTTCTGATGCACCGAATCAAATAAACAATCCGGTCTGTCTGCAAAACTCAAAATATACTGTTCCGAAACCAGCACCCCTAATTCATCTCTAAGTTTTTTCATTCTCGGAGTAGACACGTAGGAAAGCGGAATAATAAAGCCAATAGCACCATTTTTTTCGAGTTTTTTAGCTGCATTGAGAAGGATATTGGCATATATGTTTCCGTACCTATCGCTGAGTTCAAGACCTGACTTGAAATCTTCAACATAAGGTGGGTTACCTACCACAATATGATATTTATCTTCAAACGTTGCTTCATCCGCAATAAAATCAAACGATGTAAAATGTCTGTTCATTATGTTACCAAGACCAGTACAATAAGCCACACCACAAGTCTCTATAATGAGTAACAGCAATCTCAATTCTGTAATTATGATTGATTCACCATTCACATCATTACCATAAATAGTGGATACTGCTTTTCGCACAAGATTCTTTGTAATATTTGTCTTGTTCTTCAGCAAATTAATTTTCATTTCGAGTGCAGTAAGCAAATATTCTCCCGCTCCGCACGTTGGGTCAAATACGGTTTTATTACAGCAAAATGAACGATACGGTATATTATCCAGGCTCATATCACTGATATTGGAAACCGTAAGTTTTCCAAATGAAGCTTTAATACTGTTTGTAAGAATAAAACGCACCACATCATTTGGAGTGTAATATACGCCCTTACTTTTCCTTATACTCTGTTTTTCATTTATTTTTGAAAGAGCATCTTGAACTTGTGTGTAGGTACGCTTGGTTGAATCAAACTTATTACACATAAAGTCCTCTCGTCTGGCAATAGCCTTTAACTCATTACAAATCAATTCAACATCTTTAGACGAGTATGTATCTTGTATATATAAATAGAAAAGGCTTAATGCTTCATCTACGGCACTACATTTTTCAACCCCTGCCACGGATGTATCGATGTTACCCATTGGTAAGTGCATCCTTTCGTTCCTGTTCATCAAATTTATCTTCTCTAACAAATTCCATGATGTCCCCAACATCACAGTTCAGCGCATCACATATCCTAAGAAGCACATCTGTATTGACATTGCCACCTTTTCCGAGTTTAGCAACAGATGTAGCACTTATACCACTCATCTCACGCAAGGTCTTTTTGTTTATTCCTCGGTCTATTAATAATTTCCACAATTTATTGTAGCTAAAACGCATTCGCTTTACCTCCATATTTTGTCCCCGTTTTCATTCTTATGTACATACTCAAATATCTTGAACCCCCAGCGTTTCAAGGCATCCAGTTTACAAAAGATATTATATCACAAAATTACGCAAAAGTCTATAAAGTTTTGCGAACGCAAAATTAAATCCAGTTATGCAATTGAAGTTTTGTGTATTAATACCCATGATTCAAGTGAATTATCAAACCCATCTACTCAACCCTACACAAAATCATCTTGTCAACTCAACCCTCGCTTTTGCCAAGTTACCATACCCCTAAAACGCAAAAATCCGAGAGCCGGAAGAATACCTCCATCTCTCGGAAATGCTTTATTTTCAAGCCTTTTTCGGTATTCAGTTCTGTACTTTTGACAACAATACTACGCTCTCCACATGAAATTATTAGGCTATTTTCAGAATTATGAAGAGTTCTCAAAAAAGCCTTTATTTATTGCTGTTTTTGTTATAATTCATATGTATATGAATGCCCATCTGCTCGGCATTTGAGAATAGGCTATTTTGAGAAATTGTATAAAATAGTTGAATCATCATTTTCTTTAAGCGGATCATCAGAATAGCAAAAGCTAACGCCAGGTTCATTCTCAAATTTTCTAAATAAACCAGGCCTTAATAGTTTTGTTTTATCCGAATTGAAATCACTTCTTTTTCCACCATTAGGGTTTCTTTTTATTTTATAACAATAAATTTTATTTGGATCTTCTGAATCACTTATACTAAGTGACTTCACCATTGCACCTTTTTCCTCATCTGAAATATTTTTAGGAATATTCATTGGAATTGCTTTTCCGAAAGTTTCAGTAAATTGTTTTAAAATATCTCCTAAGTTATCTTGATACTCAATACCAAAATACTGTCTTAAGGTTTTTGCATCAATTAATATTTTAGAAGAATTGGCTTCAATTTCCAATCCATCGTTTAAATCGTCACGTTTCATAAAATGGAGCTTTACTAGTGCATATTGATTTACTCGCTTTTCCTTACCTACAAATCTTTTTACAAGCACTATATATACAACTGATTTATATCTAAATAGAAAGCTACATATAGTCCACTTCTTACTAACCATATCATTTTTCAATTCATTTAGATTACTTAGTAGCATGAAACGAACCTCCTCACTTCTTTGAACTATATTTCTTATTACTTCTGTGTGTTCCATTCTCATCAACAATTACATTGCTGCGTTTATGTTTTTCTTTCTGAACAGCATCAAACATTTCTTTTGAAATGATTGCCGGATGAGAATTGTTCAATTTATAAATCTGACCTTCTTCGCCACCTACATTAACAACCGAAACACCTATGTACTTTTCATTACTCAGCATTTCTTCTATAGAACGTTTTGGCCAGTTATCTTTTCCTGTAGGCGATTTGATACTCCTTTCTTTCAGTTCCTTAACAATGCCTAATACGCTTTTACCACCAAGATACAAATCAAAAATCAGCTTAATGACTTCTGCCTGTTTTTCATTGATTACAAGATCGCCATTTTCATCTTTATCATAGCCATAGCATTTTCTACGATAAAACCCCAAGCTGCCGTTACTGGCTCTCTGCTTTATGCCCCATTTGATATTATCACTTCGTGTTTCATTCTCAGCCTGGGTGCAAGCTTCAATGGTGGATATCAATAATGAACTTCCCACTGTTAATGTATCCAGTTCTTCTTGTTTGAAAATAATTCGCACTTGTGACTCTCTTAAAGTATTTATTGCATCAAGCACCTCGACAGTATCTCTTCCAAGTCTACTGATGCTTTTTACCACAACTATATCCGTAAGACCCGCTTTACACTCTTCTATCATTTGATGAAAGGCAGGACGAGAAGAATCTTTTTTAGCAGATGCAATATCTATATGAATATCGACTAGTTTCCAGTTGTTATGCCCGGATACAAACTTTGTCAATCCAGAAATCTGTGCTTTTAAGCTATCCAACTGTTCCATAGTGTTAGAACTCACACGAGCATAGATGACAACATGTTTCATCGGCTCATTTGTATTAGCCGGAATCACTCTCACTTTGCCAGGCATAAACACCTCTCCTTTCTGAAATAACCTAATTATAATTCGATATTTTTCAAATGATTATTAGTCTATTTCTACTCTCGCTTTTCCATAAATCACAAGTAAACACTTCTGTATAATCGACCCAATCTCAATATTCCTGTCTATCCAACTATAAAACTTCCTAGATTTTATTCACTTCTTAAGGCATATTTTGCAGTCTGATTTTTAATTCTAAAAATCTTGGAAATCCCCTTATTTCAAGCCATTTTCACACTTTTACTTATGTGTTTTAGTCAACAGAGCCACGCTCTCCACATGCACCGTCTCGCAGAATTGATCCACCGCCGTCATCTTCTCCACACGATATCCTGCCAGCTGCATCATCTCCAAATCTCTTGCCAGGCTTGTCATCTTACAGGAAATATATACAATCTTATCCACCCCATAATTCAAGATCTTCGGAAGTGCCTTCGGATGAATTCCGTCTCTCGGCGGATCCAGTACGATCACATCCGGCTTCTCTTCAATCTCATCAAGTACCTTAAACACATCTCCGGCAATAAATCTGCAGTTGGAAAGTCCGTTTCGGACAGCATTTTCTTTTGCTGCCTCGACTGCTTCTTCAATAATCTCGACACCGATCACTTTCTTCGCAACCGGAGCAAGCACCTGACCGATTGTTCCTGTTCCGCTGAACAGATCGAATACAACCTGATTATCAATATCTCCAATGTATTCTCTTACAGTCTCGTACAGCACTTCTGCACCTTTTGAATTTGGCTGGAAGAAGGAAAATGGTGTAATCTTGAATTCCAGTCCGAGAAGCTTCTCGTAAAAGAAGTCCTGTCCATAAAGAATTCTTGTCTCATCACTCTTCACGACATCGGACAGAGAGTCATTCAATATATGAAGGATTCCAACAATCTTTCCTTCTAATTCTAATGCCAGAAGTTCTTCTACTAATGGAGTCAAGTCATATTCTTCCTGCGTTGTCGTTACAAGATTCACAAGAATCTCGCCTGTTGTATCGCCTCGTCTTAAAAGAAGATGGCGAAGATAACCGACATGCTGCATTTTCTTGTAATAACTCACATTTCTTTCTTTGAAATAATTCAGCACACAAAGGAGAATCTTATCCATATCTTCATGGACAAGCTGACAGTCTCCTGCTGTCAGTACATCATAAGTACTTCCTTTTTTATGAAGACCGAGAGATAACGGACCATCTTTGAATTCATCTCCAAAAGAAAATTCCATTTTATTACGATAATGGAATTCCTTCGGACTGTGCTTCACACCTTCAAAAACATATTCACCTTTTACTACCGGATCCATGATTCTGCGGATCTGTCCTTCTTTCATCTTCACCTGCTCTTCATATGGCATCGTCTGATACATACAGCCACCACAGGCCGGAAAGATACTACAGACCGGCTCTCTTGTCTCTAATGGAGATTTCTCCAACACTTCAAGAAGTCTTCCTTCTGCATTTCCTCTTTTAAATTTATTTATCATAAAACGGATCTTCTGTCCCGGAATCCCATTTTTCACAGTAACATACTGTTCTGCCTCCGGAACAAATACAATCCCCTTGTTTGGGAAATCTACACGTTCAATAATACCCTCGTAGATCTGACCTTTTTTCATCCTAATCTCCTATCAATTCTAATCTATTTTAACAGAAAAACAGACAGGATGGTTTCTTCTCTCACCCTGTCTGCACTTTTGCAATTCACTCAAGAATTATACCTGATCATCCTCGCTGAAGTAATCATCAAAATCGTCATCAAAATCATCTTCAAAATCATCAAGATAATCCGGTGATACGAAACGATATACTGCATAAGCGATTGCAGCTACTGCTGCTACTGCTCCGATGATAGCCAGTGTCCAGATTACTGTGTTCTTCTGCTTCTCAGCCTCATTCTTATGAAGAATCTCGTTCAATCTTGTTTCTGCAATGATGTCTTCTATTCTCTTGTTCATATTAACACGTCCTTTCTTCACCTTTTGCGGTGACAGATAATCTGTGTTTATTATAACACCTGACGATTCATATTACTACTGATTTATCATTTTTTTATAACTTTCTCATACCTTTACAAGCTTGGCAAATTTTGCAAACATCTTGCGTGTTCCGACACTGTCAAATTCAATCGTAACCTCGTGATCTCGTCCACCTTCTTTGATATCCGTTACTGTTCCTTCCCCAAACTTCACATGACGCACACGGTCTCCGGCCTCATATCCAAGTGGACCATTCCCACCTGCTGCCAGCTGACTGCCTTTCTGCAGGGATGCCAGTGCCTGATTTCCTGTAAGTGGCTTACCTGTCCCCTGATTCTTCGCAGGTGTCATTCCGCCAAATGTTCCTCCAAATGCCTGTGCCCTGAACGCTTCCCTGGCACGTGCATATGTATTCTGCTGTGCTGGCATCTCCGTCTCCTGGGTAAACTTCTTGTTTCCTGTATCAAGCAGTTCCCTCGGGATCTCTTTCACAAATCTTGACATCGGATTGTACTGTGTCTCACCGTGCACCATTCTTCTGCGCGCACTTGTCAAAGTCAGTTCCTGCTCTGCCCTTGTGATTCCAACATAACAAAGTCTCCGCTCTTCTTCCAGTTCTTCTCTGTCTCCTGCATTAATACTCATATATCCCGGGAAAAGCCCATCTTCCATCCCTGCAAGATAAACACGTGGAAATTCAAGTCCCTTTGCACTATGTAAAGTCATCAGAACAACATATTCCTGGTCTTCATCCAGACTGTCAATATCCGCAACCAAAGCAACTTCTTCAAGGAATCCGCTCAATGTTGCCTTTTCATCTTTATCCTGACAACTTTCCTCATAAGTTGCCGCTTTACTGATCAGCTCGTCTATATTCTCTTTTCTTGTTTTCGCCTCTTCTTTATCTTCATTTTCAAGGCTTTCTATATATCCTGTCTTCTCAATCACTTCCTGTAAAAGATCTGTGATGTTCATCTCTTCTGCCAACGTCTTAAAATACTCGATCAATGCCGCAAAAGAGTCCAGTTTTGTTGCACTTCTTCCCACTCCTGCGATCAGACCCGGTGCCAGTAATGCCTCATAAAAACCAATTCCACGTTCTGTCGCAGACTCCTGAATCCGGTTAATTGTTGTAAGACCGATTCCTCTCTTTGGGACATTAATGATTCTTCTAACCGCAACATCATCACGTCCATTGTCGATTGTCTTGAGATAAGCAAGAAGATCCTTGATCTCTCTTCTCGCATAGAAATTTACACCGCCGACAATCTTATAAGGAATATTCATGGCAATAAATTTCTCTTCCAGCAGACGGGATTGTGCATTCGTACGATAAAGAACTGCACTGTCATTATAGGAACCTCCCTGTCTGACAGCACTTTTGATATCTTCACCAATGAAATCTGCCTCATCAAACGCCGTATCAAACTGACGCAGACGAATCAATTCGCCTTCTCCGTTCTCCGTCCAAAGTGATTTCTCCTTTCTTCCGCGGTTATTCGCGATCACACTGTTCGCTGCATTCAGAATATTTCCTGTAGATCTGTAGTTCTGCTCCAGTTTGATCACCTTTGCATCCGGAAATTCATGCTCAAAGTCAAGAATATTCCGGATATTCGCTCCACGGAACTTGTAGATTGACTGGTCATCATCTCCAACGACACAAAGATTCTTATATTTTCCTGCAAGAAGGCTTACCAGCTGAAACTGGACTGTATTTGTATCCTGATATTCATCTACCATAATATAGCGGAATCTTTCCTGATAACTCTCAAGCACATCCGGCTGTGTCTGCAAAAGCTGTACTGTCTTTACAAGCAGATCATCAAAATCCAGTGCATTATTCGCTCTCATCTGCGCCTCATACTCACGGTAAACCTTAGCAATCTTCATCTTTGCAAAGTCTCCTCCGGCATTCAGTTCAAATTCATCTGGAAGGATCATCTCATTCTTGGCAGATGAAATTGCTGAAAGCAGACTTCTTTCTTTAAACACTTTCGTATCCACATCTACTTTCCGACAGACTTCCTTAATTAATGTCTTCTGATCATCTGTATCATATATAGTAAAATGATTCTCATACCCTAATCTGTCAATAAATCTTCTCAAAATACGCACACATGCAGAATGAAATGTGCTCACCCATACACTTTCTGCTCCAAAACCGACAAGGTTATCCACACGCTGGCGCATCTCTTCTGCCGCTTTGTTCGTAAATGTGATTGCAAGGATATTCCATGGGTTCACGCCACGTTCTCCGATCAGATATGCGATCCTGTGCGTCAGAACTCTTGTTTTTCCTGAACCGGCTCCGGCAAGGATTAGAAGAGGACCGTCCGTGTGGTAAACAGCCTCTCTCTGTGGTTCATTTAATTTATCATAAATGCTCATCTTTCCACTCCTTTAAAGTTATAAAGATATCTGTAAATGTATTCCCATTATCAAACACACGTTCCTGTTTGTCAACTACATTTTCCGGCCCTCTTATCTTTTGCTTGCTATCTAGTTTTAAATACTATATAATAAATGTATTGAGGTGATAACATGAATATAGACACAAGTAATCTGTTAAACAGCATTTTGGAAGAACTTTCTTCTTTAAGTTATGTGCATCCCGGCGATGTTCCGAATATTGATCTTTACATGGATCAAGTAACTACTTTTATGGATGAGCAGCTGGCTTCGACCAAACGTTACCCGGATGATAAGATCCTGACAAAGACCATGATCAATAATTATACGAAGAACAATCTTCTTCCACCCCCGGTGAAGAAGAAGTATTCCAGAGAGCACCTGCTCCTTCTGGTCTTCATTTATTATTTTAAAAATATCCTTTCAATCAAAGATATTGAGACAGTTCTTGCACCGCTCACAGAGAAATATTTTCCGGATGGAAGCTCTTTTGAATTAGCGGATATTTACAAAGAAGTCTGCAAGATTGAAAAAGAACAGCTGGATTCCATCAAAGAGAATGTAACTGCTACTTATGAGAAATCTGCTGAGACTTTCACTCATCTTGCTGATGGCGAAGATAAGGAGATCTTACAGCAGTTTGCATTTATATGCAGCTTGAGTTTTGATGTATATATCAAGAAAATGATCATTGAACGGATCATTGATGACCTCTCTTCCAAGTCTTCAAAAAACGAAGAGAAAAAGAAAGGGAAATAAACATTTCTGTTTAAAACAAGATACAGCCTGCGAAAGACTTTATCAGGATCTTCCGCAAGCTGTATCTTTTGATTGATAAAAGGTATTTTATTGTAAGCTTAATTCTTAAGTGTTATTCTTCCGTTCCATTCTCTTCCTCAGCAAGCCCTACACGTTTGAAAACCATATCATATCCGTCATTCCCATAATTAAGAGAACGGTTCACACGACTGATTGTCGCAGTGGATGCTCCTGTCTTCTCCGCGATCTCCAGATATGTCTTCTGTTCACGGAGCATTCTTGCCACTTCAAATCTCTGTGACAATGAAAGCAGCTCATTGATCGTACAGATGTCTTCAAAAAATGTATAACACTCTTCTTTATTCTCAAGGCTTAAGATTGCCTGAAACAAATAATCTACTGCCTCGGTTCTGATCTTCTTACTCATACGAAACAATCTCCTTCTCAACCGGCTAATTATATGATGGCTTACGGCATACCATAAACCATAACAATACCTTTTGCCTTCTCAGGCCACTTTTTGATTTTAACACATTAAATTTTTAAAGTCCACCATTTCTTATGAATTTAAACTAAATTCTTGCGCAATTTTGAGTTTTTCTAAAACATTTTATGTAAAACACACTTTTTTCGTTGTTCTTCCTCTTTTAAGATGCTATAATAAATCTGTTATAAATATTTTGATACAAAAGAGAGGAGTACATGATTAATATGAAGTGCCCAATATGTGGAAAAGACCTGGATTTGCAGAATAAGCAGATTGGCACCAGCGAAAACGGGGATCCAATCTTTAATGAATATGCAATCTGCCATAGCTGTAAAAAGCAATGGAACCTTGATAAACAACGTGCAAAGAAGATCGCTGCCAAGAAAGCCGCAGAAGAGAAAGCAAAAGCTGAGGCTGAGGCTCGTGCCGCTGAAGAGAAGGCAAAAGCTGAGGCTGAGGCCCGCGCTGCTGAAGAGAAAGCGAAAGCTGAAGCTGCCGCTCGTGCTGCTGAAGAAAAAGCAAAAGCCGAAGCTGCTGCCCGTGCCGCTGAAGAAAAAGCGAAAGCTGAGGCTGCCGCCCGTGCCGCTGAAGAGAAACGAGCTGCCCGCAGAGAAGCAAAAGCCCGCGCCCGCAAAGAAGCGATTGCCCGCCTTGCTGCTGACAAAGGGATTTCAGAAGAGGAAGCTGAGCGTATCCTTAAGGAGAGAGCCAGAGCACGCAAAGCCGCTGCACAGAAAGCTGCCACTGCTCCCACTGATGCTACTGATGATTCCGAAGAGCAGAAATATGGGAATATTCCAGCGGAAGAGATCCGTGATAAGCGTGAAAAAGCAGTTCGCAAGGGATACGAAGATATGCTTGCAACTGACCCTGACAGTAAAGCTGCCAAGAAGAAAAAGAAAGAGGAAACCGAAACTGCGAAAGCAAAAGAAGATGTAAAATCCAGAAAAATGGATGACTATGATGATGCGAAATCCTCTGATGATGAAGATGATGATGAATATGAATATGTAGACGAATATCCACGTTTCAGACCTGGGCGCATTATCCTTGGAATCATTTCCCTGCTTGCATTTGGTTTCTGTATTTATAAAGGTTTCGTAACAGGACTCAGCACATCAGGAGCTGACGTGACTTCTGCCCCTGGCATGAATTATGTCATTGTTGCTCTTTGTATGCTTATCACTGCACTGTTATACTTCATCATGAATAACCGTGATACACTTTTTGCATTCCTTATCCCGATGATTGTCTATATCGGTAGTGCTGTTTTTGCTTTCCTGAAACATGGAGATGAATTCGAGCTTCTGATTTTAGCCGGTGCAAGTGGTGTACTTGCTGTTATTTCACTGATTCTCGCAATTGCTTCCCGCGGTGGAGATGATTACGATGATGAAGATGATTACGACGATCCATTTGAAGAAGAACACGATAATTAAAATCGCGTTGTAAATCTTTTTGGTTTCTAAGAACAATTTATATAAGATAATTACAAGGGAGTATCATTTTTCGGTACTTCCCTTTTTTGTCCTAGTATGCATTTTTTATATCATATATCTAAAACATTTTTAGGTGTCAAAAACTTTTTTAGAATAGTTGTTGCTTTTTGTTGAATATGTGATAAAATGTACCTATAGGTATCTTTATATAATTAAAAATACACAACAAACACATACTCCTCAAAGATTTTTCTTTGGGGATTTTGTCACAAAGAAAGGAGTAACTGACATGGCATCATTTATAGTAAATGGTCAGGAAGTCTCACCCTCAAAGAATCAGAAACTGTTACGGTTCCTGCGTGATGAGCTGCACATTACCTCTGCAAAGGATGGCTGCAGCGAAGGCGCTTGTGGAGCCTGTACTGTTATCATTGATGGACAGACTTGCAAATCCTGCGTACCTGACACAGATTCATTGGCCGGAAAGAATGTCATCACAGTCGAGGGACTTTCTGATTGGGAACAGAAAGTTTACACTTATGCTTACGGGAAGGCAGGCGCTGTACAGTGCGGATTCTGTATTCCTGGTATGGTTATGTGCACAAAAGCACTTTTGGATGTAAATCCGGAACCAACCGATGATGAGATTCGCTATGCGCTGCGCAACAACTATTGCCGCTGTACAGGATATGTTAAGATCATGGACGCGGTACGTCTGGCAGCTAAGATTCTGAAAGAAGGGGTTTTACCAGATGATGGAGATTCTAGCTGGACTCTTGGTTCCCGTGTTTCTCGTATAGATGTTGAAGAAAAAGTGCTTGGAACAGGTAAATATCCGGATGACTATTATCCGGAAGGAATGCTCTATGGCGCTGCTCTTCGTAGCAAATATCCACGAGCTCGCGTACTTTCTATTGATACCTCTGCTGCCGAGGCTCTGCCTGGCGTAGAAGCAGTTGTAACAGCCGATGATATTCCTGGGGAGAATAAGATCGGACACTTAAAACATGATCAGTATTCACTGATTCCGGTTGGTGGACTGACTCATTATCTCGGAGATGCAATTGCCCTTATAGCTGCAACTGACATGGCAACTGTAGAAAAAGCAAAGAAACTTATTAAAATTGAATATGAAGTACTTCCTCATGTGCATACAGTGGAAGAAGCTGCTGCTCCGGATGCACCTCTTGTTTATGATGAAGAAGAGACTAACGTATGTGCTTATAAGCACATCAGCCGCGGAAATGCGGAAGAAGCAATCAAGAATTCCAAGTACGTGATCTCACATCACTTTGAGACACCTTGGACTGAGCATGCTTTCCTTGAACCGGAATGTGCTGTTTCTTTCTATGATGAAGACGGTGACATTTTCGTATATTCAACAGACCAGTCTGCTCACCAGACACTACACGAAGTTACACTTATGCTTGGAACGGATAAAGTAAAGGTTCAGAACGCATTAGTCGGTGGTGGTTTCGGTGGCAAAGAAGACATGACTGTTCAGCATTTAGGTGCATTGCTTACTTATGTAACAAAGAAACCGATCAAGATGAAATTATCCAGAGCAGAATCCTTGCTTGTTCATCCAAAACGTCACCCATTCTACATGGATATGACAATGGGATGCGATGAGAACGGAGTGATCCAGGGTGTAAAAGCGATTGTTAAATCTGACACAGGTGCATTCGCTTCTCTTGGTGGCCCGGTTCTTGAACGTGCATGTACACATGCAGCAGGACCTTACCATTATGAAAACTTTGAGATTGAAGGAACTGCTTACTATACAAATAACCCACCAGCCGGAGCATTCCGCGGATTTGGTGTTACACAGACTTGTTTCGCAACAGAGACACTTCTGAACATGATGGCCGACAAAGTTGGTATCACACCTTGGGAAATCCATTACCGTAATGCGATCCGTCCAGGCGAAGTACTTCCAAACGGACAGATTGTAGATAACTCTACAGGTCTTGTAGAGACACTTGAGGCTGTCAAAGAAGAGTATGATGCTGCGCTTGCGGCCGGTAAGGCTGTTGGCCTTGGTTGTGCTATGAAGAATGCCGGCGTTGGTGTTGGTATCCCGGATACAGGACGTGTAAAATTAATAGTTGAAGAAGATGAAAAACTTCACATCTTCACTGGTGCTTCCTGTATCGGTCAGGGACTTGGTACTGTACTTGTACAGATGATCGTTACAAATACAGATCTTTCCCGTGATGATATCGTCTATGAACGAAGCAACACATGGATTTCACCTGATTCCGGTACAACTTCCGGTTCTCGTCAGACACTTGTAACTGGTGAAGCGTGCCGCAGAGCATGTGAAAAATTCATGGAAGCGAAAAACAGCGGTAAATCCATGAAAGATATGATTGGAGAAACTTTCTACGGAGAATATCTCGCTAAGACTCATCCACTTGGTGCAGATGTGCCTAATCCAATATCTCACGTTGCTTATGGATATGCAACTCAAGTCTGCATCCTTGATCCTAAGACAGGTAAGATTGAGAAAATGATTGCCGCACATGATGTTGGTAAAGCTGTCAACCCTCTCTCCTGCGAAGGTCAGATTGAAGGCGGTGTTGTAATGTCAATGGGATATGCACTCAGAGAGCAGTATCCAATCGATGAAAACTGTAAACCAATTGACAGATATGGTTCCTTAGGACTTTTCCGTTCTCACGAAGTTCCTGAGATTGAAGCAATCGTTATTGATAAACCTGGTCTGGATGTTGCCTGTGGAGCAATCGGTATCGGAGAGATCACATCCATCCCTACTGCTCCTGCAATCGCAGATGCATATTGCAGATTTGACGGAGAAAGACGCTACAGCCTTCCTCTTTCTAACACACCATATGAAAGGAAGAAATAATCATGGCAATTAAAAAGAGATTTCCTTACCGGGCAGCTCTAGTTGCCTGTAACGGTGGCTGCCGCGCAGCCGGCTCTGAAGACGGTGGATGCAAAGATGGCTGCATCGGATGTGGAGCCTGTATAGAAAAATGTAAATTCGGCGCGATTTCCATGAATGAATATGGCGTTGCCGAAGTAGACGAAGAAAAATGTATTGCCTGTGGACAGTGTGCAAAAGTCTGTCCGCAGAACTTGATCAAAATCCACGATTGTGCAAACTACATTGTAGTTAAATGCTCTAACAAAGAAAAAGGAGCTGTAGCACGTAAGCAGTGTGAAGTCAGCTGTATTGGATGCGGTATCTGTGAGAAAACATGTACCGCCGGTGCAATTCATGTAGAAGATAATTGTGCTGTGATCGACGAAGAGATTTGCTTAAGCTGTGGAATGTGTTCTGTTAAATGCCCAAGACATGTAATCCATGATCTCCGCGGAGTATTTACAGCAGTAAGATAATACAAAAGCTATCGACTACGATAACAACACAGGTATGTGTTAAGTTATTGTAATCGATAGCTTTTTTATCTACTCATCTTCATCCAGAAACTCGATATCATCATCGTCATCGAGATAATCTAAATCATCCAGATCTTCCAAATCATCTAAGTCATCCAGATTTTCCAGATCATTCAAGTCATCTAAGTCACCCGGATCTTCATCAAAATCATAATCCTCTGTCGCATCTGCCTCATCAGCAGTTACTTCAATTTCGACGTCTTCCTCCCAATCTTCCTCGTCTACATCAAACTTCTCTTCTTTAAAGTTCTCCACTTCATCCTCTTCCAGATCATCTTCAAGATCATCAAATTCATCCATGCTGACAACTGTTGTGCCCTTGTCTTCTTTCCGGACATTTTCCGGAAGACTCTCGATAATCTCATCCAGCTCATCAAAATCATCCAGATTCTCAACCAGTGCCCTTGCCTTCTCGACTTCATTTTCTGTAGAATGTTCTTCACGGATCTCTGCAGCTTTAAGTAAATTCTTTTTCTTACGTTTTCCGGATTCCAAAAGAAGCTGGATCCAGATACTAAGTACACCAATTGCAACACAAAGTGCCACATGAATCATTCCGTTTTTATATGGCTGCAGATAAAAGATACTGCTGCCCGCTGCCATTGCTCCAAATACAGAAGAAGAAGCAATCAGCATAAAGTTATGAAACTTAATAGAAAGCAATGCACACACAAGACCAATACCCGCACAGATTCCATACATAATAAAATCCTGTGGTTTCATCAAATGTACACTGACAACAAAGACGAGTACCGCTACAGTCACAAATCCACCAATCTGCTTCTTCCATGCACCAAGCACCGCCAATACAAGTCCCACACCTGCTCCCGCCGCCAATGAGATCATCTGATCTAGACCTGCAATCACTCCGACCGCAATTCCAGCTGCACATCCTGCCGACAATCCTGCGATCACAGACCAAAAACGTACTAACTTCAGCCCCGTCAGACATAACAGTACTGCTCCGACCGTTATAACGATCAGAGAAACAAATTCCATCTGACTCAAATGATGACTGCTTTCATTAAGTCCAGCCAGAACAACATCCAGGTCAAAATTCAGAATTGTATCAATCATATCATTTACATTCATTATTTACACCTTCGTCCCTTACTATTTATTACTCACTACTGCTCATTTTAGCAATTTTTTTTACTGATTACAAGTGTTCATTTCACCTTTCCATTGACTTCTTATTCTTCTCCACTTAAAATAGAAGAGAAATGCTATTGCTGACCGCATAATACTGTGAACAGCAATAAAATGCTAACATAAAGGAGTTTATTATGGAACAGTTAAGAATACCTGCTGGCTATCATTCCCCTCTTACAATTCGTGAGACAGAAGTAGCCATCAAAGAAGTGAAAGACCACTTCGAGCGTGCTCTTGCAAAGAATCTCCACCTGACACGAGTGTCAGCACCACTGTTTGTCCGTCCGGAATCCGGTCTGAATGATAACTTAAACGGTGTGGAACGTCCGGTTTCCTTTGACATCAAAGAACAGGATGGTTCTGTTGCAGAGATCGTTCATTCTCTTGCAAAATGGAAGAGATATGCATTGAAGAATTATAATTTCCATTCCGGCGAAGGGCTTTACACAGATATGAGTGCGATACGTCGTGATGAAGATACAGACAACATCCATTCTCTGTATGTTGACCAGTGGGACTGGGAAAAAGTAATTTCTAAGGAAGAACGTAACACAGAGACACTTCAGTACACTGTCCGCAAAGTCTACCGGGCTCTGAAAGATACAGAAGAATACATTTCCAGACGTTACAACTATATCGATCCTCTTCTTCCTGATGATATCTTTTTCATCACTACACAGGAGCTGGAAGACCTTTATCCGGATCTTACTACCAAAGAACGTGAAAAAGCGATTACGAAGGAAAAAGGCGCAGTGTTTATCTCCAAGATTGGTGGCGTACTTGCTTCCGGTGAAAGACATGACGGTCGTGCTCCGGACTATGATGACTGGGAGCTGAACGGTGACATTATCGTTTACTATCCGGTTCTTGACATCGGTCTTGAACTCTCTTCTATGGGAATCCGTGTTGACGAAGACTCATTAAAGGCACAGCTTAAAGAAGCCGGATGTGAAGATCGTGCAGAACTTCCATTCCAGAAGGCACTGCTGAACGGCGAGCTTCCATATACAGTCGGCGGCGGTATTGGACAGTCCCGTATCTGTATGTATTACTTAAGAAAGGCTCATATCGGTGAAGTACAGTCTTCCCTCTGGCCTGAAAATGTAGTTGAAGCTGCTGCTGATGCCGGCATCCACCTTCTCTAAACACAAGACAGACCAGCCAATTATATGATAAAAAGCAGATTCGAATTCTACCGGAGCATCTCTCCTTTGAATTCGAATCTGCTTTTTCATTCTCCTCTTATTCTACAATCAGCAACTGTTCTTTCTCTTCCTCAGACACCCTGTTCCAAAAAACATTAAAATCATCAAATTCCGGCAAATAGATATCTGCCGTATTCCAGATCTGCGCCAGATTCTTGTCATTTGCCTTATCATAAACTGCTACTGTCTTAAATCCCGCATGCTTTGCCGTTCTCAAAGCCTGGTAAGTATCTTCAAACACCCAGGTCTGTTCCGGCTCCGTATCCAGCTGCAAAAGTGCTGCAAAATAAATATCTGGCTGATCCTTACCGCTTCCGATCTCAGATGCTGTAAAAACTCCTTGAAAATAAGGTAATACCTTCAATCTGCTCAGAGCTGCTTCTGCATTCTTCCGGTCACCGGTTGTTGCGATCACCATAGGAATCTTCCGCTCTCTGAATTCCTCCAGATACTGACGAACCCCTTCTTTCAATGGAACTCGTTTTGCATAATAGTCTTCCACTTCCTTATTCAGTCCCTGTACAACCTCTTCCACCGTCTTCTCCAGGTTATAATGTGAGATCAGATAATCTGCCGCCTCCTCCAAGCTCATCTCAAATAACGTCTCCCCCAGGTTCTTCTCGGCCTCAATTCCCAAATGATCCAGATACAATTCTCCAAGATTCTCCCAGACAGGCATGGAATTGAGAAGGACACCATCTACGTCAAATATTACACCTTTTATCATGTCATTCCTCTTTTCTGCTATGCACTACATTATAATCTCCCTGGAAACGCATGTCAACCGTTACTGTTCACACGATGTGCGACCAGCAACGCATCTCGCCATTTTAAATCGCCTTTGGCGATGGGGCGAGATGCATTCAAGTCAAAACACGCATCCTCCGTGTCAATCAGCGGAATGATTGACACGGGAGTAAACAGTAACTGTCAACCATCAGAAAAAGACCTTCTGCCGGCAGATCAACCACTTGCAAAAGGTCTTTATAAAATGCTGTTATTTATTTTGTCTCAAGGATCTTATCAACACTTGCCAGTTTTACACTCAATACAAATACTTCAGCGGCAACTGCAAGTTCTTCCGGTGTTGGATAAGACGGTGCGATACGGATATTGCTGTCATGTGGATCTTTTCCATAAGGGAATGTTGCTCCCGCTCCTGTCATAACAACGCCAGCTTCTTTCGCCTTCGCAACAATCGCTTTCGCACATCCATCCAGCGCATCAAAGGAGATGAAATATCCTCCGCGTGGCGCGATCCATGATCCAATCTCAAGTCCGCCAAGTTCTCTTTCAAGAACTTCAAGAACAGTCTCAAACTTCGGACGCAGGATATCTGCATGTTTCTTCATATGTTCTACAATTCCGTGAATATCTTTGAAGAATCTTACATGACGCAGCTGATTTACCTTATCATGTCCGATTGTCTGCACACGCATTGTGCTTCTGATATCCTCCAGGTTCGCATCAGATGCTGCCATTGCTGCAATTCCTGATCCTGGGAAACTGATCTTGGATGTAGAAGAAAACTTGTAAACCATATCCGGGTTACCGGCCTTCTTACACTCCATCAGAATCTCAATCAGATAATCCTGCTTATCTTCATATAAATGATGTACACAGTAAGCATTATCCCAGAAGATACGGAAATCTTCTGCTGCCGGCTTCAGGTTCGCAAAACGGAACACTGTCTCATCAGAATATGTGATTCCCTGTGGGTTAGAGTATTTCGGTACACACCAGATTCCTTTGATTGCCGGATCACTGCTTACAAGTTTCTCAACCATATCCATATCCGGTCCTGTTGATGTCATCGGTACATTAATCATCTCAATTCCGAAATGCTCTGTAATCGCGAAATGTCTGTCATATCCCGGAACCGGACATAAGAATTTTACCTTATCAAGCTTACACCATGGAGTACTTCCCATGATACCATGTGTCATTGCACGTGCTACCGTATCATACATCACATTCAGACTTGAGTTTCCGAAAATGATCACGTTATCTTTCGGAACTTCCATCATATCTGCAAGAAGCTGTTTTGCTTCATCAATTCCATCAAGTCCACCATAGTTACGACAGTCAACACCATCTTCACAAGTCAGATCAACACCACTTGTCAGTGTATCCATCATCCCCATTGACAGATTCAGCTGGTCTGCTGACGGTTTTCCTCTGGACATATCCAGTTTCAGACCTTTTGCCTTCACTTCTTCAAACTGCGCCTCCAGGCCACTCTTTAATTCCAATAACTCTTCTTTGCTCAAATCTTTATATGCAGTCATTGCAGGAATCCTCCACTTTCTTTATTTTTTCACTTTTGTTATTGTATATAATTTTTGACGTTTCGTCAATGGGTTCTTGCATTCTTTTTTATTTTTTTGTTTTTTTCAGCTTTATTTCCACATGTTTTGCATTTCAAAAATGTTTTTCATTCATTTTTCACTGTATTCTGTGTTATCACTCTATCCCATCAGGTTTTATCTATGCATTATTGATTTTTCTTCCCCTCCTGTGATATCCTTAGAAAGTAGATTCCAGTCATCATTCCACTTGACTGTGAATAAAAACCTTATAATTCTATGGAGGTACTAAAATGAATTTTACATTTGCACACAATAACCTGAATGTATATGATCTTGAAAAATCACTGGATTTTTACCAGAAGGCTCTGAATTTAAAAGTAGAACGTGAAAAACTTGCTGATGACGAAAGTTTTAAGCTTGTATATCTCACAGACGGTGTGACCCCGCATCTTTTAGAGCTCACCTGGCTACGTGATATGGATCGACCATATGAACTGGGAGATAATGAGATCCATCTCGCATTTGCTGTCGATGATTTCGATGCTGCTTACAAAAAACATAAAGAGATGGGATGTATCTGCTTCGAAAATCCATCTATGGGAATTTATTTTATTGAAGATCCTGACGGATATTGGCTGGAAATTGTACCGGGCAAATAATCCCGCTAAAATTGTCAAGAAATTTGACCCTCTTTTACATTTAATTCTGACCCATCTGAATTCAGAAATTGTCTGACTTTCAAATGGGTCATTTTTGTAAGTTCAAGCATCCGCATCCTTTGGATTCCTTATATTTTAAACATTTTGGGAAAGTTGTTAATAACTATACATGAAAAAAATTACCATTGTGGATAAAACTGCGGAAACTCAAGTTCCCTTTTATATAGACATTCTTGGTTATTTGTATTACAATCTTTATTATAAAGATTTTTTCTTTATTTTAAAGATTAATTCTTTATTTTCAAATACTCTTTATTGTTTTTAATATTTTTACGAAAGGAAGACATTATGAAAAAAGAAATCTCCCTAAAGGGAAAAACTGCCATTGTCACCGGGGGTGCTACTGGTATCGGATTCGCCATTGCAAGCGAACTTTTGGATGCGGATGCTAACGTCATCATCCTTGGACGCCGTGAAGAAAAATTAAAGGAAGCAATCAGCAAACTAGGGGAACATTGTTCTTATTATGTATTCGACATCACAGATACCGCACACTATGACAAACTTATCTCCAAAATCGAAACTACTACACCAATCGATATTCTTGTTAACAATGCTGGTATCAATAACAAAAAAGATTATTTTGACTTTACCGAAGAAGAATTAGATACCATCATTGCTACTCAGGCTAAAGCACCATTTTTATTTTCACAGGCTGTTGCTGTAAATATGAAAAAACGAAATTCTGGATGTATCCTTTTTATCTCTTCCCTTGCTTCCATCCTCGGAATGCATGATATTCAGGCATATACTTTATGTAAAAGCGGTATCAAAGGACTTACGAGAAGTCTTTCCCGTGATCTTGGACCATATGGTATCCGTGTAAACAGCTTAAATCCTGGATTTGTATACACTGATATGCTTGCAAAAACAAACTTAAAAACACCAGAACGGTTAGAAAATATTCAGAACTGTACGCCTCTTCGTGGTTTTACAAAAGAGAAGGACCTTGGAATGGCTGCTGCTTTCCTTTGCTCTGATGCAGCACGATTTATTAGTGGAATTGACCTTGTTGTAGATGGCGGAATCAGTAGTTCGTTCTTATTGTAAAACCAAAAAGAAAACTTAAAAGAAATTTTCGCGTAAATAAAAAAGGAATTTTCAAGTAATTAAATGAAAATTCCTTTTTTGGTTAAAACTAAAAATAAATGTACATAATTGGCAAGATGCCTTTATCCCTTATAATTCAAGGGATTCCGCCTATTATGTACATTTTCTACAGATGTACATAACAGACAAATGTACATTTAATATTGATATGGGATATGTACATTTCAAGACATTCCTCTTCTCATATACTGTCTGTATACCATTTCATAATGTACATTATTATTCCAGTCATGTTGTTAAATGAAATGTACATTATCATATCCCTTTCAAACAAAACTTATCTAATTGTGAATTTTCCTTAATGACCCGACTGATTGATTTTTTTCAATAGCGACATCTTCCATTGCAACGGGATTGCTAATTCCGCTAGTCATGATAATCTCCCCTACTATTTTGATATCAATATAAGTAATGTACCAATTTGTATTTGTCTTGTATGTCCATTCTCTTTGCAAAAAAATGTAATCTTTTCAGAAATATCAAATCCTACAACATACTCTTTTTCTTGTTCGATTATCTTCCATATTAATATAAGGAATATAATGCGAAAGTTAGGATAGATACAATGATCAGAGATAGAACAAAATAATTAGATTGGAAATGGTAGCAAGTTGATAGTTGAAAGGAGAATTTATTTATGAAATCAATGTTGGAAGAATACGGCAAGATCGTTGTTGTTTCTATTGTGATCGCGATCATGATCGGGGCAGCTGCGTTACTTCGGGGGGGCAAATTGAACTGCCGTTCCAGAAGATTACCAAATTAGGAAGTGATGAAGTATATGTGGCAACAACAGGACGTCCAAAACCAACAACAACAGTAGATCTGTATGTTTGGATTTATATTAATAAAAATAATGAACTTGTAATATCTAAGAATAAAATAACAGCACCAACTGATGCACTTTTAAAAGAAAAATCAATAAATGTTCGTAATAATGGATTAGCAAGAGATGGTTCATTTGATTCAAAGTTAGTAAAGAGTGTCAAATTTGCAGAAAAAATAAGACCTATATCGTGTAGAAATTGGTTTTATGGTTTTACAAATTTAGTAGAAGTGAAAAATATTGAAAATCTGTATACAGATAAATGTGAAGATATGTACTTTATGTTTTATAACTGTTCTTCATTGAAAGAAATAAATCTAAAATATTTTGAAACAAGTAATGTTACAGATATGAGATGTATGTTTAGTAATTGTTCTAGTTTGAAATACTTAGATTTAAGTTCTTTTGATATCAGCAAGTCAAAAGATTGTAATTACATGATGGATACAGGCACTTCAACAACTATAAAGGCAAATCCAGATTCTATTATATATCTGTATTTTAAAAAATAGCAATCAAAAACTCCTCTCAGGCGCTATGCATAATAATTTCAACAACATGCTGCTTATAGCAGGTATTGATAAATTTATATCATTCTGATGAAATATTATATTTCATTTTTCACGTTAATGATATAAAATTATCAATGTAAATATCAGGGCATATTCGAATAATCATTTCTAAACTTTTTCAAATATGCTCCGGAAAGGAACTTTTATACTAATGAAAACCAAGATTCAGGATATGACCTCCGGTTCACCGGGACGGTTGATCATTCTTTTTGCAATTCCCCTGATGCTGGGAAATATCTGTCAGCAGCTTTATACAATGGTGGATACCATGGTTGTTGGCCAGGTTGCAGGTGTGGAGGCTCTTGCCGCACTGGGTGCTGTTGACTTTCTGATGTGGGTTGTCACAGGAATATCCACAGGACTCACTCAGGGATTTTCTATTCAACTCTCCCAGTATTATGGGGCAAAGGATTTCGAAAATCTGCGTAAATCTCTGGCTCACAGTTACCGGCTGACCGCATTCATCGCAGCCGGAGTATTGATTCTCAGCCAGTCATTTGCTTCGCTGGTATTAACAGGGCTGCATACACCTTCCAATATTATCGGAATGTCTCTGTTATATCTGCGCATCATTTTCTGTGGAATCCCCGCCACAGCAGCCTATAATATGTTTGCCTCTGCTCTAAGGGCTATGGGAAACAGTAAAACACCGCTGACCGCAATGATCATCGCATCTGTGCTGAATGTCTCACTGGACATCCTTTTTGTGGCAGGCTTCGGATGGGGTGTGGCAGGAGCAGCAATCGCAACTGTGATCGCACAGAGCTTCTCCGCTGTTTACTGTTTCCTGATTTTACGCAGAATTGATATCGTTCATCTGACCAGAGCAGATTTTATGCCTGCCTCCGGCATGAATGCCCGCCTGATGAAGCTTGGTATTCCTGTTGTATTTCAGAATATCATCATCGGTGTGGGCGGTCTGGTAGTCCAGTATGTGATCAATGGCTACGGTTTCCTTTTTGTAGCAGGATTTACAGCTACAAACAAGCTTTATGGTCTGCTGGAAATGGCTGCTATTTCCTATGGATATGCCATCGTTACCTATGTGGGTCAGAATCTGGGAGCCGGAAAGATTGACAGGATCAGAAAAGGCGTCCGCAGCAGTATGCTGCTTTCCCTGCTTACCTCACTGATCATTTCTGCTGCCATGTTTTTATTTGGAAAAAATATTCTCTCACTTTTCATCTCAGGTGAACCGCAGCAGACACAGCAGGTATTGGCAATTGCTTTTAAATACCTTTCTATTATGGCTGCCATGCTCTGGGTTTTGTACTTCCTGTACGTGTACAGATCTGCACTTCAGGGGCTGGGAGATACCTTAATGCCTATGGTAAGTGGTATGGCTGAATTTGTCATGCGTATCAGTGCTGCACTGATCCTTCCCCATTTTATCGGACAGGACGGTATTTTCTTTGCAGAGATTGCAGCATGGAGCGGAGCCACTGTGATCTTATGCATCAGCTATTATGTACGGATGCATAAATATCATTAAGACAAAACAGGCACATAGTCCCGGATATCCGGTATATGTGCCTGTTTTTTGATCAGTCGATCCTGGAGCGTGTAAAATTATGTAAGATTCTTAATCCATTTATATTTCTTATAATGTTTATAGACCACCGGCAGTTTAATGATCTCGTCCAGATTGAGTACAAAGTAGACAACCATAACCGGCAGTTTCAGGATAAATGCGCAGATGCATCCCAGAGGAACAATGATACACCACAGAGTTACAGAATCACACAGCATTCCAAATTTGGAGTCTCCGCCTGCTGCGAAGATTCCTCCTATTGTCATACAGTTTACTGATTTTCCTGCGATGTAATAGGAAGAGATCAGCAGCATTTTTTGCAGATATCCGCGGGCTATCGGGGTGAGATCTACCATTTTTGTGATAAATGGGGATAAGGCAATCAGGACAAGGCCTGATACAATTCCTGCAATAATCGCAGTTTTGGTAAGTGTCTCGCCTACCTCTTTTGCTTCCTGCAGACGGTCTGCACCAAGACGGTTTCCCACTATGATACTGCCTGCATTTCCAAGTCCGAGGCAGAAGCATACAACAAGATTTTTGGAAATATTCGCTATTCCATTGGCGGCAACAGCATCCGTTCCCAGATGTCCCATGATCACAGAATACATGGAAAAACCTATTCCCCATGCAAGATTATTGATCAGTAACGGAACTGTTTTCTGCCAGAAACGGCCAAATAACTTTTTCTCACAGCTTCTGAGACTGAATTTCACAGCTCTGATCCTGCACAATACATAACCAACACTCCACAAGAACTGCACAACTGTTGCAAGTACGGTTGCCAGTGCAGCACCTTTAATCCCCATCTTCGGAAAGCCGGACAGGCCAAAAATGAAAACAGCATTCAATGCGATATTGAGAATTACCATAACCCCATTGATCAGGGTACTCATATTTACTGCACCACAGTTCTTCATGATTGCCAGGAAAATCTGTGCAATTCCCGAAAACACATAGGAAATGCCGATGACTCTTAAATACTCACTTCCCAGAACGATCAGAGTTTCCTCATTTGTCAGGATTCTCATGAGCTGTTCCGGAAAGAAAAGGGTTCCTGCCAGAAATACTACTGCAATACATCCACAAATCTTTGTCACAAGGCTGAACACCTGGGAAATACCTGTGTAATCCCCTTTTCCATAATATTGTGCCACAAACATATTCTCGCCTGCCATAAATGCAAACATAAACAGATTAAATACAAAAGTAACCTGTGTAGCCAGTGATACGGCTGACATGGCATCCTGACTTAACTTTCCCAGCATGATTGCATCACATGCTCCAACCAGGGCTGTCATGAACTGCTGAAGTGCGATCGGAAGTGCCAGCCTGACTATTTCTTTTCGTAAACTTCGTTTACGCTCATCCATTATCTTTTTTGCTCCTGTATAAAATATTATTGATACTCATTAGTCAATTTTCAGAATCATATTCAGGATTCTTCTTGCGCTGAGACGGATTTCTGCTTCAGTAATAAGCCCTTTTTCATATGCTTCTTTTATGCGTTCCGGATATCCTGCTGCCATCTTGATATCGTTTCCTGCTTTTGTCTCGCGGTAGTGTTCTCCGAATGTCCACCAGTCTGTTGTAACCAGTCCGTCGAATCCCCATTCATCCCGGAGAATACCTGTCAGGAGTTCTTTGTTCTCTGAGGCGTGGATGCCGTTGATCAGGTTATAGGAGGACATAATTGTATATGGATGAGCCTCTTTTACAATAATCTCAAACTGTTTCAGATAAATCTCACGGAGTGCTCTCTCTGATACTCTGGAATCAGAATCCTTACGGTTTGTCTCCTTATTATTGGCTGCAAAATGCTTCACACTTGCTCCGATATGTTGAGACTGGATGCCTCTTACCATAGCTGCACCTGTCTTTCCTGCAAGGTACGGATCTTCAGAATAATACTCAAAGTTACGGCCACAGAGCGGGCTTCTGTGAATGTTGCAGGCAGGAGTAAGCCAGATACTGATATTATTTTCTTTTACTTCTTCCGCTCCTGCTTTACCAACTTTCTCTACCAGTTCTTCATCCCAGGTGCTGGCAAGAAGTGTGGCACATGGCCAGGCAGTTGTGTTCACTCCGCATTTCGGAAGAATACGAAGTCCGGCTGGTCCGTCTGCAGTCATCACATTCGGGACTCCGTATTCCGGAAGATTTCCCATTCCAAATGTATTGGCGCATCCTGTGTTTGGCTGTCCGCCAAGGAGATTGATACAGTCATCCAATGTCAGGATATCCATAAACTCATCCAATGTCATTTTACCATCTGCTACATCAGAGAAGTGAACTCCCTTGGAATCAAGAAAATCAAGAAAGTCTATTCCTTTTTGTCCTTTTGTATCAGGGCATGGAAGACCGATGGCATATTTATCCTGTCTCGGAAGTCCTTCTTCTTCCACATATTCACGCTGTGGAAGTTCCTCATAAGAACCGTCCGCAAGCATACGTTTCTGAAGATGATATGGTGCTGCCTTCCGGCTTAACTGCTCAGTTACTGTATCTTCTTTTACTACATATGTAAAGTCAATCTTCGCTGCATCTCTTACGTTTGTACCAATATAGATTGCATATTCTCCTGCTTCCAGAACATATGCAGACTTGCATACTTTGCCCAGATCATCGTAAGACGCCATCTGATTTACAGGAAGTTTCAGGGTAAGAATCTGTCGTTCACCCGGCTGAAGAAGGCTGGTCTTTTTGAATGCTCCCAGCACTTTCGCAGGCTTTCCGAGTTTACCCTGTGGTGCTCCGTAATAGAGCTGGACAACTTCTTTTCCTGCTGTTTTTCCTGTATTGGTTACTTCAGTAAGAACCGTGATCACACCGTTTTCTTCGGAAGCACCAGTCATCTTCCAGTCGAAGTCTGTATAGGAAAGTCCAAATCCAAACGGATAATTTACTCTCTCCGCTGCACCCGGAATTGTCTCAAAGTAACGGTATCCTACATAAATATCTTCTGTATAATCTACATAGAATGCAGACTCATGGAAGTTTGCTGTGGATGGATAATCTTCCAGATCTTTTGCATAAGTATCGGATAATTTACCGGATGGATTAACATCACCACAGAGTATATCTGCTGTTGCAAGACCACCTTCCATTCCCCCCTGCCATGCCATCAGTACTGACTGGATCTCATCACAGTCTCTGAACCATTTCGTGTCCACGATACCGCCAACATTCATCACTACGATTACATGTGGGAATGTTTTCTTTACCTTCTCTACCATGGCATTCTCTGCATTTGTCAGACAGAAATCACCGTTTTCAAAAATCTTCGCTGACAACTCGGAGTTTCTTTTTTCCTCTCCGTCAAGAACGTATCCGTCCTGTGCTGCTTCACATTTTCTGTCCCATCCTTCGCCTGAAAAACGGCAAATGGTAATTACTGCAGTATCTGTATATTCTCGCGCTTCATTCAAAAGTTCATCCGGGAGCTCCGGCTCAACTGTCATACCTGGTACTGCACCATCTGCGTATTGTTTCTGAATATCTTTTTCATAATATTTCGCAAGTTTATCGAAAACTTCTACTTTCCCCTCATCCTCTTTAATCTTCATGCCCTCATAAAGATTACGGATGTATTCTACAGTTACATCGCCGCTTCCTCCGCCGCCTTTTACGTAGTCTACAGTACCCTTACCAAAGAGTGCGACTTTCGTCCCTCTCCGGATCGGAAGTGTATTTTTCTCATTTTTCAGAAGGACCATTCCCTCTCCTGCTGCCATTCTGGAAAGTGCAATGTGTTCTTTACTTCCTGTAACTCTCCGTCCATCTTCTCCCAGCGGAAGCACCGGCTGAAAAAAGCTTCTCTGCCATTTTGCCATTATTTTAATCCTCCCTTAATTCTCCTTAATCAAGCAGATAAAATCATCCGCTTCGCTACTTGCCTGATTTGGTTAAAGTTCTTCCTTCAAAAATGCAAAAGGTTCTTCATCCCGAAGGAAATGCATAAGCTGATATGCACACATGATTGCTACATTTTCTTCACGCAGAATCCTCTTTACTTCTTCTCTGTCAGCAAGTACAACTTCAATTTCCTCTGTGTCTTCCTGTGCATCTTTACTGATTTCACCTTCCGCATATCCATAAACAGTTGCGCAGGATTCATCTGTCATGCCAACCGTTGTGAAATAAGGTTTCTCAAATGCAGGATCTACTTTCAGCGGTGTGAATTTCAGTCCTGTTTCCTCGTACATTTCTCTTACTGCACCCTCATGGAATTCTTCGTTCGGTTCTACCAGACCTGCCGGGAATTCATAGATGTATCCGCCGATTGCATATCTGTACTGACGTACCAATACAACCCTGTCTTTTTTCTCTCCGTAAAGACTGTAAATGATCACGCCATCTGGAGTATTTTTACCTGTTTTTATTTTTAATTCGTTAATACTCTTCGCACGGGATGCCACAAAATATGACACAGGAGTGTTGTGAATGCTTGTTGCATTTAAATGATACAAATTTAAAAATTTACAATCTGTCAGTTTTTCAATATTGTGTATCTGTCCCATAATGGATACTTCCTTTCGCTTTCTATACCTTCGCTGATTATTACAGCCAATTTTCTTCTATCTCTGTTTTTAGTTCGCAAAACATCTGATAAAACTCTTCTTTTGCATCAGCTATAATTCCTAACGCAATTTTCCGGTTGTTTTCATATTTTCTCATACAAAATCCTCCCTTCCTTCTCTATAGATTCTCTTAATTCATCCTGCATGTCACGATCAAGATTTACAATATCATACTCCAGAAGAGTACTTGTCTCTTCATCCACATCTAACGCAAACCTTGCAAAATCTCCTCCTGTGACTGCAATATCTATATCACTTGTTCTTCTGAAATCTCCTCTTGCTCTCGAACCAAAAAGAATTACTTTTTCAATATCATATTTTTGCGCAAGGTTTCGGATTTCTTCTATAACTTCCGGTCTGATTCCTGTATCATTCATTTTATAAACCTCACATTCCGATGTTTATATCGTCTGTTTTATCTTACCATATTATCGTATCTTTTTTAAGTCTGTCTGACAATTTCCGTAATTATTTTTTACACATAAAAAGAAGAACAGCCGCAGATTTTTCATCATACGGCTGTTCTTCTTTTTTATTTATTGTACTGCCAATTTATTTATTCTTTATCAGATATAAAATCAATCTCCCTTGAGCACCACGCGGATTCTCTTATAAATCAGGAATACGATCAGGGATGTCAGAGCATATTTGAATATGTTGAATGGGAAAATGATCATTGCTGCAAATGTAAGAAGATTATTTACAGAACTGTGTACTGCACTTCCCATTTCGATAAATGCTTCTACCGGCATTCCAAAAGCCTTTCCATAAGCCGGAAGTAACACGAATGCATTGATAAAGCATGCAACTACTGCTGTAAGTACGGTTCCAACTGCCATTCCGATCACTGCATGTTTTCTGCTCTTAACAGATTTATAGCGGTAGATCAGACCTGCCGGAACTGCAAATGTACATCCAAAGATGAAGTTTGCCACATCGCCTACACCTGCTGTCATAGAGCCCTTTGTTACCAGATGCACAAGAATCTTCACCAGCTCGATCAGTACACCTGCGATCGGTCCCATTGCAAATGAGCCAACCAGTACCGGGATTTCTGAAAAATCCAGCTGATAAAAAGTCGGTGCCAGGAAAGGAAGCGGAAACTCCAGATTCATTAAAATTCCTGCGATAGCGCCAAGCATGGCTATCTGTGTGATGGTTCTCGTCTTACTCCTTGCTACCACATTTCCATTTCTTAATACCTGTTCACTCATACTGTTTCTCTCCTTTGAAATTATTCTTTGTTTAAAAGAAAATTCCACAAGCTTTTTATATAATGAAGATTTTCTTCAACATATAAAAAAACCCCGGATCATATATCCGGGGTAATGAGCACGTATGGTAAATATCGCGTGTTCTTCTCTCATCCAGACTATACTGTCGGTCCTGGAATTCCACCAGATCAGCCGCCGAAGCGGGTCGCGGACTATAACCGCCGGTAGGGAATCTCAGCTGATGCTGATCACCACAACCCCGAAGAATTTTCTTTTATTTGCGTCTGATTATACTACATACAGATATCTATTGTCAATACAACTATTCCATTACGCTCCTCTATTGACTTTGCTTTTCCAGGCTATTATAATAAATCCAGAAAACGAAAGGAGGTTTTCAATATGAAAACATGGACAAAGAAGTTCCAGAAAATGTTAACACT
>OLND01000326.1_pt1 | contig 61173 bp, 100 predicted proteins | sample 1672031 | NCBI WGS metagenome assembly OLND01 (sample SAMEA3136638, study PRJEB25190) | human gut metagenome | biome: human gut; feature: human-associated habitat; material: faeces | place: Austria | collected 2013 | reverse complement strand
AACATCGCATCCCCTATGATTACAGGTGTGCTGAAAAAATAAACTCTTTGTTTTATCATACTTACCAATTTCTCCATTTTCTTTTCTCTGACTGTTTGCCATTATAGCATTATTTCACTTTTTCCGCAAGAAAAGCCCGGATTTTATGCGTTCCGAGCTTTTTCTTGTATTTGCCTACCTTTCCGGACGGAAAGTGCTATTTTTTCTATTCCGGATCATTGCCATCAAAATCAGGATTTATTACCCATTCCTCTCCTACTTTCACTTTCGGCTGCTTTGCAGAATAGGCACATCTTGATCCGCAAGGAACATTACAAGTCTGGCAGCACTCTTCGACACACATACCCGGAATATGTGGGCAATCATCCAAAGTCGCCGCACAACTTTTTCTCGTGAATCTCCTTTCCTGGTACATTTGGTCTAAGCGTATCTGTCCGTCTAAATCATTCTTCCTCATGCACCTCTCCTTACTCTTCCTGGTACTTTTCGTAATTTGCTTCAGCTATTGTACGGTCTCTATACCAGTAGCCTTTATCTGATCTACGAAACATAAAACATTTTGGAGCTATATTCCCATCACATCCGCCTAAAACAGAGCTTACCGCTTCATCGGTATAAGCACATATACATTGATCCTTCACTGTACTATATGTCTCGTTATAATCATGAAAAATTTCATAATCATCTTGATATGCCATCTCACACATATAGCAATTCTTTCCGTTCGGATTTTTCAAGCACACTTCTTCGTGCCTCTCGATTGTTTCCGGTTTGGCAGCTAACTTTTGGCAATAATCGCATTTATATCTAACTACTTTCTTCATATATCGCACCTTCTTCACTTCCATCAACCCAGCCCTCCAGCTTAACACCGCATTCAGGGCATCTTTCTGGCTGTCCATAGTAATCATCCATCCAAGTTCCGCATTCCGGACAAAACACTCCTTCTAACGCCTTTTCCGGATTCCAGACCGCATGAACTACTTTTTCATTATTCTCCATGTACTCCTCCAAACTTTTCCTCAATGCTGTTCATAATGGATCTCAATCTGCTTTCTCCGATTCCTTTCGTCTCAGAAATTGCCTGCTCTACCTGTTTAATATCTATTCCAGGAACCGAATCTCTACCATCCTTATACCCTTCCATATACAGATTCTTACAAAAACCCTCAAATTGACTGCGATCCATCTTTTTCACCCGTCTATAATCCTCTCTCCTGAGAATGTTCTTACTGTCCTGCGCCATTTTCTTTGCAATATTTCCCATGCCGTTTTATCCTCCTCTAAAAATATGCTTTTACTTCTCTTCCGATATGAAGGAAGCCGCTTTTATCTAATGTGCATTTACGGTACATTTTGTATCTGCTCCCAAACAGTTTCCGGATGTCCTTCGTCAACGGAATCTCCTGACAAATAGTTTCTTTCTTGTCATATACCAAAACTTTGTTTCCTCCCAAAATAGCTCTCTGGAATTTTACAATCATAACTGGCTCCTTTCTCCACTCCTCAACCTGATTCATTATTGTGTCAACCGCATCATCCCAGCCTTTGCTCCAATCATCATCTGCATCGCACCCGCCTATTTCATGTAGGTAGTTGTGCAGCCTATCTAAATCTATACTTTTCATAAGACCTCCTATAAAGGGCGGCTTACCAGCCGCCCATCAGTTTACAGTTATTCAGTTTTCCGTTTACGGTAATAAGCGGAGCGAAAGCCAACACCGCCGCTGGAGAGGGACCGAGGGCTGTACGGGTTCACAGAGAACACACCGGCACTAGAACCGTCGGCCCAGTGGCCCCCACAAAGCGGCAAACGCTCGCCATTCATGTCTGCATAGATATATGTTTCTGGTTCCCCGACAAACAACCCAAGATTTTTCATCACTTCCGGAAGGTTAAAATCAAACTTAACATCTTTCCAGCGGCAGCCATCATAATCTGTATCTTCCGGTTCTTCGGTAGTAAAACGGATTTCCCCATCTTCTGCCACCAGATACACACTTTCTTCTCCAACTTCTACCGGAAGCCACAAGGAACTATTTTCAGATAAATCAATCGACATAGCAGCATCATTGTTGTTGGCAATCTCCAACTTCCCATCCATCAGTCTCATGCCTCTAACCCATTCGTAAATGTCGCCGCACAATCCCTCTACTCCAAAAGCTGTATGATCGTGTGTCCATGTATCCGGTCCCGTTCCAGTCAACATCCGAGAGCCGTCATAAGTCTCGCATCTCTCCTCCGGATTGCCATGATACTTTCCGTAGTTTGTATTTCCATGTGGCAGCGTACCATTTTCCAAGCTGTAATTAGCCAGGAAACCATGCTCCATCGCAGTCATTAGATGCCAGCCTTCTCCTTTGTCAAAGCAAGCCTTTTCCGCCTCTTCCAGTGTTACATCCGTTGCTGGCTTCTGCATTGGCAAGCTATACGCCAGCCCATTGATGATGCAATTCTTATACTTTGAGATGAAAATTTCATCATAAACCTCTCCACCGATAATAAACATTGGATGAATAGGCTTTACATCCGGTTTTCTTGTAAACTTAACCATGATTGAAGGCAGACCATTCTTGTCCATCACAACCACATTGTCCTCTCTGTAAAATTCTCTGAACTCTACAAAATTTTGACAAAGCCCGGTTTTGCCGATTTCCAATTCCTTTCTTACGCAGTTTCCTCCAACTGCATCCACGCAGTTTCTGTTGCAAATAACATTCATCGCATTTTCCTCCTTGTGTATTTGTTTTTTATGCCATAGGGCTTTCTGATTGCCCTCTGGTTGCAATTCGTATTACCAATCAGTAAGTTTATAGGCTAAAGAAAAATCAGCCTTATTTGAGCCGATTTACAACTCATATATTATCAGTTCCTCATTATCTGCTGGATCGCACTTCTCTTTCCACTCCAGCTTACGGATAACGCTCCATCTGGAGAAATTGATATTCGACAAGTCATATCTGTCATATACTCTTTTATCAATAACCAGGCGGCTACTAAAACCTTTGTCCTGAAGCACGCCGCTGTTTGACAGATTCTTTAGCGCTATAATATCCGCATCCGTACACTCTGCATGAAGCGTGAATGTAAATCCATCCAGCTCCTTCAAGATTGCTTTGCTGATCCCTTTACCGTTCCAATAAGAGGTATACAAGTACATCTTTCCTCTGTACCCCTTATCCCACATTCGATTGATAAACTCCAGTACCTTGCCTGGAATCAACATCGGCTCGCCACCGGTAATTACAATTTCCTCGTAATCCAGCAATTCTTCATCCGTATGTACTTCCCGGTATTCTGGAAGATTCGTATTGCAGCACCCCGGACACTTCCGGTTGCATTTAAGCGTTACAATCACTCTCGCCGTTTTTTTCATAACTTCCTCCCTTAAATCTGTTCAATTACAGAATTTGCATCATCCAAGTACCCGTATGCTTCATCCAACATCTCAATGTAGTTCTGCATCTCCTCGCCTCTTTCTCCGTCTCTGAAGTTATCCGGAAGGTTATCATAGCTTTCCTCCTCTTCACTCTTTACTTCTTCCAGGATTTCCATTGCTTCAGCTACCTTTCCAAACGCTTCAGTAAGTCTCTTTCTTCTCTGTCTATTCATCATTTATCCTCCTATTCAATGTGGTCTGTCTGTCCCGCAAAGCAATGCCCGCAATACCGATAAATTCCTTTTTCTGCCCGGCTAAATGTCAGGTATGTCATTTCACATTTTCCGGTTTTTGGATTTAATTTGCTGCCATATGGTTCTCCCATCTGAAGATAGCCAAATTGCAAACTTCTCGGCGGAAGAACATTCATGAAGTTTTCGTAAACTCCTTCGTCTACCATATCGCCAGGTTTTGCATAATCATCCCAACTGAAATTCATAGGGTTCTCGCTCTCGTCCGCCGCTTTTGTCCATCCTTCCATAGTCTTAATCTTTATATTCTCTTTCATCCTCTAGTTGTCCCCTCTCATTCTTCGTCATTACCGAGATCTGTTTTATGCGTAGCGTAATATGAAATCAGCGCTCCAATACCACCGGCATCTATCGTAAGAACCTTTGCTCCGCTTGTTTCGTGGTGGAGCCTTGCCCCATAGTGTTCCTGTCCTTCTTTTGTTTCGTAAGCCAGCATTTTCATGAGCTGTCCCGTCTTGTAAGTATCGTGGGATATGCCTTTCGGTGGAAAACTTAATTCTGTCTGGCTTTTCTGACATCCGATAAGTATTGCCACTGCCTCATTGATCTGCTGTTGATAGTAAAGCGGAACCATGCCACCGTAACGATAGTTGCAACTCTCACTCTCCTCGATAAGCTCCGTTATGATTTTTGAATAATCAACCATCACTATGCCTCCATTTCTTTTAGTTTCTCTACCACCTTCTTCAATGCCCATTTGCCGTTTGAGGTAATCTGCCTCTGCCACGCTCCCTGAGATGGTGCCCACTTAAATCCATTGCTTTTCAGAAGCGTTCTAATCTCTGCATCTGGCTTTCCATCAAAAATAATCTGATACCGCATAGCCTCCGTGTTCTCGACCACCTTGAATGTCTTGTATTCCTGTTCTGAACTTCCTCTTTCTTTAACTGCTTTCAAACGCTTTAACCGTTCTTCCACTCTGTGTATATTTGCGTTGTTGTTGGAAAGCTGGAAATTCGGGTAGCCTACCCTGCCAAGATAATCCGGTTTCCGAAGTTCTTCTATTGATTCCTCGCTGTAACCCATTTCTCTCAACTGATCGTTGCCTGCTTCTTTATCTTTCAACCGCAAGGCTTTGTTAGCCGCTTTCATATCCTCTTGTAACTTTTTCATATCCTCCAGCTTTTCTTCCAGCTTCTCGATTGCCCTCTCATCGTCAGATTTGATAATCTCTCTGCCGTAAAGGATATTTTCAATCTTTGCAAGAATACCCTGCACATACTGATAAAATTCGTGATTCCTCTCCCACGCTGCTAACTGTCGCTCTTTTTTCTTGACTGGGAAATTACCAGCTCCGCTAATCATAACCGACGGACACATCATGCCAATGCTACTCTCTTTGTTATAATATTCTGCCATTTTCTTTGAATACCGTTCTGCCAGCCGGTAAGCCCTCTCTGCTTCCTCCGGCTTTTTCTCTGCTACCTTATCAGCAATATCGTAAGCCTTGTCAACCTCGCTGCGGTAGCCTGCCGTCGTGCTGCCCTCTGAATAATCACGCATTGACATCATGTTGTGCGCTGTTCTTGCACTGCTCTCGTTTATATGGAAATATTTTCTTTCTGTATTCATATCAATTCTCCTCCTCGTAATCTTCATAATCAATCTGCATAACCTCACAGATTCCTTCGTAGCTTGTACCGTTTTCATACATGTTTTTTACCATCTGCCCATGAATCGTGCCATCCCACTGTTTGATATGACTTTCAATCTCTTTATTTAAGCGATGATTGCTTTTATCTGCCATCTATACCACCCCCTTATTCGTAACTATCTACCATCTTGCAAATATCCTGACATATAAAGTCAATATAGTTTTCTTCTGTGTCTGTCTTGTAAGTTTCCGCAAACTGAATCGTGGAGCCAATACGGTTTCTTCTTTCGTCTGTAAGGATAGCTTTCTTCCATTTTTCTGAGCCAATTTTTTCTTCAATATTGAATCCAGCTATTTCCATAAGCTGTTCTCCACTCATTTTCCATGCGTTTTTTATGTCCCTCGTGCATCCTTCTTTCAATTTCCCTTCTTCCACAAGCATTTCGTTTATTCTATACATATACTTTTCCTCCATTCTTACCATTTGGTAATTTTATCTTGCTATCATCTTATCTTACCAATCGGTAAGTGTCAATCATTAAATTTATATTTACGGAAATATTGTGGAAATAAACTTTCGACTTTACACAATAGAAAATCCGGAGGGATAAAACCTCCGGACAAATCTATGTAGTCTTTTCCAATGTGCCTGCCAGTTCCTTCTTCAGGACCATAATCTCTAATACAATTTCGTCTAATCTTGCAAACACGCCAGATAATGTTAAGTTCTCATTTCTCACATCCGTTTTCTGCTGGTCCAAAACCTCTGGAATACGGATCGCAATATCTTCTCCACACTCTTCCGTAGCCACTTCCTTTGTAAACCAATCCTTGAATCCCTTTGGTGGCAGCATACCATTCTTAATAAACTTCTCTGCCTCTTTTTTATTGAAGCATCTTGCGTTTGTCTCGCCACGCCGATTTCCTGACACCCACGGAACCTTTATCATTTTTCCAGGAATCTTGCTTCTTGTAACCGCTTTGTTTGGAGCTTCAAACCCCATGCAATCAGCAATATCAATGCCAACATACCGGCGCTCCCCGTTTTCATCTCTGACTGTCCTGATTTCTCCAAACCGTTCGTCTGCGTATACTACGCAATTCTTGTCTTCAAATTCATATCTACTCATACCACACCTCCATAATACGCTGTTCTCAAATCTTCCAGGTTTCTTCCGAACTCTTCTCTCAGCAAATTCAATGACTGTTCCAGCTGTATGCCGTCTTCATCATCAGATAAGCCGACACGCCCATCTACGAAGGTATCATCAATCATGCGGATCAGGGCAGATACTTTGTTCATTTTGATGATGCAACTTTCTAAGCTCTGCATAACTTCACTCCTTTACTTATTGCGCCGAAGCTGCGGTTATGCTATACTTGAACTGCTATTATAAAACCGTAGCTTCCAGCTAGTTTTACAACCTTTCCTGATGCCCGTCTGGAAGGGTTGTTTTTTGTTACATCATCATTCTAACTTACCGTCTGGTAATTTCCATCATTTCAAACTATGTTTCCTAAATTATAATATAGTTACCGTTTGGTAAGTTTGAGACAAAACTAAATAAAGATACCATCTTTCAATGTGCCATCTCCGTACTTGCGATACAGTTTGTACGCATCCTCTTTTCCGATTGTCGTAATACTATCCGAACCATTTTCCCAGTCGGTGTACCTTGCTACAAAAAATCGCCCAAAACAATCTACATACAACTCAAACGCCATTCCATCAATATACTCATTGATTCCATCACGGTAAAAATCGCCGCAAAGCATATCTGCCTTATGAGTATCATACAACACGCCGTTTACTACCTGTCGCACACGGCGACCATGCCCTTTTCTTCTGCTTTCAAACTCAATTCCGCTTTCCAACTCAACAAGCCTTACTTCATATCCCAGCTTATATGCCATGTTCCTCCACTCTTCGGCTGTGAAAGAGTTCTTCTTTAATCTCTGAGAAAAATTCTGCGGTGTCCACCCCATCTTTTTTGCAAACTCCCTCTGAGAATACCCTTTTGCATCTAAGGCATCTTTTAGGATTTCCGACATACTTTTGCCGTTATCAACCGTTCCTAACTCTAAATTTACCATAATGCTCTCCTTTTACCTTAATCCTCTTTTTAATGCACACATAGTACACATTCTTCCGTCAAACATATCTTCGCTGAATCCTTTGGGAAGGGGGCGTTTCCAGCATTTAGCTCCACATTCTGGACAGTTCGTTTCCTCCCATGAATTATCGTTCGGATCCGGCACATTCACTTTTAATGGCATTGTAATAATTCCACCACGATCACTTATTCTTCTTGGTTTAATTTCCATCAGCATCCCTCCGGTATCAATATCTGCATATGCTCCATTTCCCTTAACCAATCAGAGAAATGCGTTCCCAGATTTTTCTGTTCTTGCAATCCAGGCTCTTTACTGAAATACTCTTCCAGTGCTTTTAATGTATATCGCTCTTCTTTTCCTTCCTCGCAATAACGCCATATTTTTTCTTTCATTCCTCTTTGCCACCTTCATTATCTTTGCTGAAAACGCAGCTCAGCAGTTCGTGATTTTCGCAATCATCCGAAAGGCAAAAACTTCTCTCGCCTCTGGATTTTCTTTGCATTTCCTAATAGCATCTTCTCTCGCATATGCAATATCAAGCTGTAAATCGTTCCCGTCCTCAATAGAAAAATATACCTCTGTTTTATTTTCCCCTCTGTACAGCAGATATGCCACACCTTTCGGATGGTTTTCATTGAACCAGTGCCAAATCTCCTCTCTATCCTCCCCTTTCGGGAACATCGCAATCTCTCTACTTCCGACCATGAACCGATAATCATTTGTCAGGACCAATCTGCCATCAGCGTCCTCATTAAACGGAACATCTTCCAGGTTCTTCCAAAATCCCTCCACCATACGGTAACACAAACTTTTATCCCCATTCCAATCACAGAAGTTATCATTGTCTATCATACATTCACTGCATAACATCATAGGGAATCCGCATTTAGGGCAAAACGCCTGATAGCCATTTTTAAGAACACTCCATTTGAATGTATTTTCTGTTCCACAATCCGGACACTCTTCCGTAACCATGTCCATACGCATTTCCATAAGCTCTTTCTGTTTTCGGACCACAGCTGCGTGAACTTCTTCATTCTCTTCTCGAAGCCTCTTAACTTCCTGTCCTAATTCACTATTGAGCGCATCTCTTATTGACATATACTACTCCTCCTCAAAAATTTCTCTCGCTTTATCTACCAGCATTTCATTTCTGGTTGATTTATCATCGAAAATATGCAAACACTCAGACTTCAACCTTTCCAAATTCTTTTCACTTGCAGTTACTCCGATTTCTTTTAAGGCATTTATCAAATCTTCATCGTACCATTTTTCAACATACCAAGCGTTATCGTCTGACTCTTCATCATGTTTCACTCCGCAATGCGGGCAATAATGTTCTCCATAGCACCAGAACCATTTCCCACACGCAGGGCATTCCGCAAGCTCTTCCGCCCACTGTTCTTCCAGATAAGTCTCCGGATGCTGCCAGTCCACCGCTTCAAAAATACGATCAGCTATATCCTCTTGCCCGTTGCACATATCCAAAAAATCTTGCCTTGTATAAAGGGAATCGCTTAGTTCTGGAATATAGCAGACTTTATCTGGATGTTCCTTATCAAAATACAATTCTTCATCCTTGAAGATGTATCCCTGTCTGTAAAATTCACGATCTATCACTGCGCCTTTTTCGTTCATTTCATCCGCCCGTATGAAGCTCCCGACCTTTACATATTTTCTTGCCTCTGTATTATCCATAGACAACCTCCCCGAATAACGCATACTGGATGATTTCATCGGCTGCTGCCCCATCTATCTGACTCGTATCTATACCAAGACGCTCTCCATGTGGTAGCGGTATCAATTCCGCCCCAGGCGCTTTCATCCACCTTTTTAGTCCTTCCATGAACTTTTCTTTCGTCAAAATGTACCACTCTGTATCATCGTGATCGAACGGTTCAACTACATGGATGTGAAGTTCTCCATCTCTCGCAATCTGTTCATGCCCCCACTCTGCAACTCTTTTTTCTTCTGGGACTTTTGCCCGATTTGCCCAATAGGTAATACCGCCTTCCAGTGCTGATACCATAATGTCATCAATATCTTCAGTAGTTACCAGTACGCTAAAGTTTAGATTCAATATACTGTTGGTTTCTATCTTCTTTGTTTCTTCCATTACTCGCACACCCTTTCCACATAGTCTACGCTGTTTGTCTGAAATCCATTTTCCGCACAAAACTCCACCCAGCAATCTAAAAGTTCTGCCAGATCATACGCATCAAATTGTGTTTCATCTCCATCGTTGAAACCGATGTTGTATGTGCCTCCTCCAGCCTTCACTAATCCTGCCGCTGCCGTTCCTAATGTCATAATTTGCCTCCATTTCTTCTATATCTTTTTCTGAATACCAGTCCACTTCAAAAATATCCGGCTCTGCACACGCATCATCTGCCGTCAAAACAATGTTTCCTTTATCGTATTCATTATCCACATGGTCTAAAGCCTCTTCAAGACTATCTGCTTCCACCACAATTTCCCTACGCAGAGTTTCCTGAACCGCTATACAACATTTCATGTTAAAACCTCCTATACTGCTTCATGAAATTCTTTTCTGATTCGTGCATCTTTCTCTTTGCTCGTTTTAATCATACTCCACCCACTATCATAAGCATCCAATGCAATGTACCCATCGCCAGTAACCGTGATAGATGTCATGCCATCAAATCCGATTTCACGAAGGTTTTCGATCAGATCTTTCAGATGCGGCAAAGCCTGCTTGCATACTCCTCTAAACTGTTCCTCTGTTATTGTCTTATTATTTTCCATCTCTGCTCCTCCTTAACTCTACTGTTGCTAAAACAATTACCATGATTGCATCAATTATGAGAGCCATACCATTCAGGATGTTCAGCCCTTTCTGCACTGCCAGGCAAATCAGAAACGCCAATAGCACTACCAAAATCCTTCTCGCTTTCCTCATTTACTTTCGCTCCTCTCTATGCTATACTAAGCAGACGGAAGGGAGTTCCTGCTCCCCTCCGCAGAACTGTTTGTTCAATCAGCTAAACCAGTTAAGAATTGCTGTTACTATCACAGAAATGATAGTGATTACAGCTAAGATGATGTTGGCAATACATTCAATCTTCTGGTATTTAAGAAGCTGTTGTTCGAGCAGTTCTTTTTTCTTCTGCTTCTTTTTCTTGCCCAACGGACTATCCTCCTTTCCAAACTTACCAACCGGTAAGTTTTTCTATAATCTTATCTTAACTTACCCACCTCTGGTGTCAATCGGAAAGTTTATATTATTCCGTTTTGCATCTACTCCTTTTTCCTGTGATTATGCAAGGCGTAAATCATGGCGTTTCTTACTCGCCCTGTCAGGCGATAAAATTCATCATCGTTCATTGGATTCATGTAAAATTGAACCGTTTCCAAGCGGTCATCCTGATCGTATATCTTAATCCCGTACAACACATGGTCTGCTCCAGTCCGCTTCATTATTCTCGCCGCCTCACGCTCAAAGCGAAGCAGTTCTCCGGGGATCTGAGCCAATTCTATTTCTCCACGCTGTTTGCAACCAGTCGAATCCCGTAAGCTCCACTTTACCATTCGTCTTCCTCCAAATCCTCTTCCCATTCATCCGGCGGATTTACCTCATACCCAGCAATGGCATACCATCTTCCGCACCCTGGGCATTGGCAGCACCCATAATATCTATCTTCCAAGAAAAACTCTTCTCCACATTCACATCTTGCAAGCGCCGGAACGCTGCATGATGATTTTCTCGTAACAACTCCAAGACTTTCTACTTCTTCTGGATGCTCTAAGCACCACATGAAATTCTTTTCGGATAGATTATTAAGAACTACCTTTCCATCCTTCCACGGAAAAGCGAACCCCGCCTCCGAATCATTCCGGAATCTGTATTCTAAGTTCAATTCCTCGTGATATTCTGTATGTGCCGGTCTAATGATTTTCATTTTCTTTTCCTTTCAAAACTACATAATCAATTTCATAGGTTCCGTATGCCATACTAAGCACATCTCCAACCGCCTCTTCTGTGCATCTAAATTTATCTCTGAACATTTCTTCCAGCAAAACTTGTCCTCCGTCTACTTCTGACAACCCGTTGCCAAGTTCGTATTGTTCGTAATAAATATAGTCCACATAGCCTTCTGCTGTGTCTTCTGGAAGAAGATTATCTCCGCTTCCTTCAGAAATACGGATTATCTGGTTTTCATCCGGGATAAATATGTATAAGTCATCATACTTGTTCGGATTCTCTTTTTCATTTCGTTCATCCGACGATGGTTCCCACATATATTTCACCACTCCAGTGTTCGCATCGCACTCTTTTCTTACACCGAGTTCTCCAAGAGCTTCTATACGCTTGCCTATCATACAGTCAACTGCCCATGTTTGCGCCACATGTCCTGCAAAGAATCCGTTGCATTTCAGCGTCTCGACCTGCATAGCGACTAACATCTCGCAGACCTCTTTTCTTGTGTAGACTTCTTTCTTTTCCAGTTTCATCGGTTTACCTCACTTCCTCAAAATCGAATATTCCAATACTTTTGATAAATCTCTTCGTGGTACGAATTCCGCTACCAAACTGTTTTCCTTTAATGTACTGCCGGAGGTAGTAACCGCCGACCAACTTTGCTACCTCCCATGTCTTATCTGGATTCCAACGGTCCTGATAGAATGTTCTCTGTACGCTCACAATTACACCTCCTCAAAAAATGTAGTTGCTATTCTCGCCACATCAAAGCAGATGCTTGTCAGCTCCTGATCCGTATCGCTGTGTTCCATAATGTCCTGAGCGATTTCTACGATGTCTTCTGTGGTAATATTTTCTTTATCATCTGCCAGATCATACAGTAAATGGTTATATGCTGCATTGTCTCCGCCGGTATACCAGCGTTTTGAAATACAAAGTCTCCGAAGGGAATCTGCATTGATTTGTCTGATTTCTTTATATTCTTTCTTCATGGCTTATCCTCCTTACCGTTTGGTAATTTTATCTTGTCATCATCTTAACTTACCAATCGGTAAGTGTCAATCATTAAATTTATATTTACGGAAATATTGTGGAAATAAACGATATTCTTTATATAAGGAAGGAACTGATTTTTGAGATATGCCTTGAAAGCCTCTGAAATGCTTCTGAATTGATTTTATCTTTTTGCCGAAGGAGATATTGAAAATTTCTGTGGAATCGACTGGGACTTGATATGTCAAAAAGCTCATTCATTTTTTGTGCAATTCGTACATTTTAGATGTGTGTGCAAAAGCAAGACCGCATACGGCGGTTTTGCGTATATTCTCTTTATTATTCTGGTACTGGTAATGGTACTGGTACTGGTTACAGTGGATTTTCCTATGGACTGTCCGGTGGATTATCCGATGGACGCAAGAAAATAGTTGACTTTTCATCGGAAGTGGCATATTATAATCTTAGCTAAGAAATCGGATTGTATTCCATGGCAAAAGCGAAACCCCAGAGAGGCCAGTCTCTGGGGTTTCTTTTTTGGGTTAGCTGTCTTTATCGTTTCGGTCTAACCACTTGCGGATGTAATAGCCAGTTACACTCGCCATAACCGAAACAAGAAATCGGATTATGTACTCCATAGCATCACCTCCCTTCTGCTGGAGGTTCGACAGCATCTCTATAATACCACAGCACTTCACTGCTTTCCACATCTTTTCGACAAATAAAAAAAATCCCTCCGCCAGTTTCCCGGCAGAGGGTGTGATATATTCAGCGTTATGCTCTTGCGATATATGCTGAATGAACGAATCCATAGATTCTTCCATCAATTCTGACATAGTACCATCTGGATCCATCAGTAGCATTTACCACATCGCAGACATCAACTAAGTTTCCATATCCAAGCCGAGGCCAGGACTTAATGATAGGATTGTTTGTGCCTGCCCATGCACGAACATTAAGGACATCAGCAGTCACTTTTCCAACCCACTGAGGAGTTTTGGTAATTACTCCATCATCTGAAACAGTAGTGTCTGCATTCGGCTTGCTGGAAGACTGCTTTGTAATGTATGCCGCTGCAACAAATCCATACTTTTCTCCCTGGTTCCCTTTAATCTGCACATAATACCACGGATCACCGTCTTTATCCTGTACAGTTTCGCAAACACCAACTTTCGTACCCTGGGAAATCGTAGGATAAGATTTCAGATTCGGATTTTCTGTCCCAGCCCATGTTCTGACATTCAGTGTTCCTGTATTCACAACGCCGTACCACGCTACATTTTTATTGAGCGAACCACCAGATGACGGAGGCGTTACCGGATTAACCGGAGCCATTCCCGCCCCGCTGTATTTTGGACGGGCAAAACCTCTGATATTTCCGTTTCCAATGGAAAGAACACGGCGGGCAACCGCTTCTCCTTTGTTCCCTTCAATGCAAGTAATCTGTCCGTTGGAAACACTTTCTACGAATCCGATATGATCGGAGTATCCGTTGTTAGGCTGATAGGACTGGTCCCAATTATAGAGAATAATATCGCCCGGTTTCGGAGTGATAGTGCCATCCTCAATCCAAATGCCTTTTCCGATAAAAATTTTTACATGCTGTTCACATCCGCACTCCCGTCCAATCAAATCAGATGTTCCTGCTTTAATGCCTGCGGCTGATACTGTTGTATCACACCATTCATCGTGGTACTGCACCGTGTACCCACGAGGTAGCGGCTTTACAGAATTGTAAAGGTCGATAATCTGCTTGAATTTTCCGTTCGCTTCGCTAAATCCAAGCCAGGCTCTCATAACATTCAATGTATCCTGCGCTGTTCTTCCCATCGTTTCTTCCTCCTTTTTCTCTCCGAAGTAATAATTCATATCTACATTTCCGCTGATTCCAGGAACTTTCCCGCTGCTCGTGTACTGCTGATAATCACATTTCACATCCGGATTTCCGGAATAATCCGCAAGCCAAAATACATACTTTTCCAGAACATCTGGCGTATACATATTCCGGTAATAGTCCAGGTTGCAATACACGCCAGCTGTATATCCCTGCTCTTCCACATAGGAACAAAATGCCTTTGTGAATGCAATGCACTCATTCTTTCCGAGCTTCACTCCTTTTTCAGCAGCTTTCTTCACTGTGTCGTACTCAAAATCAAAGAACACAACAATATTTTTGCCAAGTCCCGCCTTCTGGATATTTGCAAGGCAGGAAGCCGCCTCTTCTTTTGCCCCTTCGGCTGATGTGGCATAGCAAAAATGATAAACGCCCCGAATCGGAATGCCGTACTTTTTACACCCAGCCACATATTCTAAAAATCTTTCGTCAACAGCTTTTCTGTATCCTTCTCTCAAAATGACAAATTCTACATTTCTGGCAACTTTTGAAAAATCAATACTGCCTTGCCATTTTGAAATATCAATCCCTTTCATCATTCCGCATTTCTCCTTTCAAAACAAGAACACTGTTCTGTCCGTATTGTAATTTCATACTTCCCACTCAGACATTTCGCCTCGAACGGTCCAGCGTATTGATATACTGTTTCTCCATCGTGGTAAATCGTAACCCGTCCGTCCATTGCTTCCGGACAGTTTTCTTCAGATGAAATATTCTGAGTTTCCACGCTCCCTCTATTCTTCTCTTCTGGAAGCGTAACCGCAAGAGCTGTCATTAGAAAGGCGGAGCAAATAACAATCAGCACCCCAAATAGCGCCGTTAAAAACCATATTAGAAACTCTTTTCCTTTTCTTTTCATTCTCTTACCCCCAAAACGGAGCCTGACTTATGCCAGGCTCCGGCAGACTACTATTCCTCGTCAATCTCTGTTTCGATCAAAGTTCCTTCTCCGATTCCAGCATTTGCCGCATCGGTCAACCCTTCCCCGATGATGTAAGCAATCAGCGTTGCGCCTCCCATGATGATTGCAGTAACCTGAGTGATTGCATTTTCCTGCGCTCCTCCAGCGATCATCAGCGGAGTAACAAAACCAACTACCGCTGCCCAAAATTTTCTACTTGTCAGTTTTCTTGCCCAATCAATTTTCTTCATGCTACTTACCTCCTGTATAACTTTCATTTATTTGGCTCTGTGAGCCTCTGATTGTTTCCTGGCTGCCTTTTAATCCCACCAGTGAGAATTTGTTTGATTGCATTATAAAAGCCGGAGAATGGCTCGTTAGGTCATTTCCGGCTCTGCATGAGTTCTGATATTCTTTCTTCTTCATTCATCTGGATCACATCCAGTAATCTCATGGCTGGCTGTACGGTAGTGTGCATATCCCCGTCCCCGCCTGCCTCTTCATAATCTCCGAACATTTTCCAGAAAGCATCCGACTCCATTACGGACCATGCCAATAACGGGTTCTTATCTTTGCTGGTATAGTAGCGGTAACTCTGAAGCAGCCTATCACGCAACTCATTTCTCTTAGTCTTTTTCCTTCTCTCTTCGATGTCCTTCAGCTCTTTGATTATCTCTTTCTGTGTATTTCTCAAATCATTGATTTCCGATGAAAACTCTTTCTGCCGTTCAATACTCTGTTCTCTCCATTTAGGATACTGTTGTACCTGTCCCAGAATATCTTTCATTTGCTTTTCTTTTTCAGCTTCCATCTCATATTTATCCTTGAAATACGCCTCTACCTTCTTGTATGTCTTCCACATAAAGATAAAGGCAGCGATTAAGAGAACTACTGTGCCAAGCCTCATGCCACCGAATACTTCTAAAAATTCGTTCATTTTTCACCGCCTCATACTGTTATGCTCGTTTCATAATTCTCAGGTCCAGCTCTAATCAGCATCCTTCATCCCTCCCTTCTTATGGTGGCGTGTTCAGTTTTTCAACCATCTGGTTATTTTCCCGAATCACCCTAACCAATTCTTCATCTAAATCAAACGCAGAATTTAGGCAAAAACGCCTCATGAGTTCAGAAATGATATATCTCTGATTCTCTATGATCGTATTCTGCACTTCCAAAAATTCCTCCTGGTTCATCGCCTTCCTCCTGGTTTTCTTTGTTGTGTGTCAACACTATTTCATCCAGAATCTTGTTTATCAACGCATCGCTATCGCAATGCTCCAACATACCAAGATAGCTCTGAAGGGTTTCTGAAAAGTCCTGCATCGTAATCTTGTAATCCGTATACTTTACCGCCATACCTCTCAACGCTCTCCGTATTCTTAATGTGGTACTCTTTCGTATCACTACCCGATCCGCCCATATACGGTATCCTACAAATTCAATTCCTTGTCCGATAGGGCGTATGCAAGTCTTTTTATTCAAATGCAGTTCCAACTCTTGCAATAAGAATTGTTCTATCTGATCTTTCCAAATTCTGAGTTGTAATTTGCTATTGCACAAAATAATTACATCATCCATATAACGGATATAGAACCGGATCTGCAATTCCCTCTTGCAATACTGATCTAATTCGTTGAGGTAGACATTTGCAAACAACTGTGACAGAAGATTACCAATCGGCATACCGACATCAAAAAGGCGTCCTTCCAAAGGCACATCGCCCGGAGAACGCCCCAACGGTAAGCCAAAATGTGTATGCTCGCAGTCTATAATGGAATACAATACCTTCAGCAGTCTTTTGTCTTTTATTTTCTTTGCAAGAATCTTTTTCAATACCCGGTGGGATATTCTATAAAAATACTTGCTTATGTCCAGTTTCAGGTAAAACCATTGTTCTTCTTTTCGGCTTGCCATTACAACCCAGTATTTTAGCCTTTGCATGGCGCTTAGGCTTCCTCTTCCCGGAATGCAGCCATAGGAATCTTCTATGTATCCTTTAACCAGAACAGGGTTTATTACCCGGTAAATAGCCCACTGGACAATTCTGTGTTTGAATGAAATTGACATTATCATTCTCTTTTTCGGTTCGTACACATAAAATATGTAGTACCGATCAATGCTGTATGTGCCATTAAAGATTTCGTTCCGGATTTCTTGAACCATAGCCCAAGCATCCAGATTATATACCAAAGCATCTTTATTGTATCTTCGACCTTGTGAAGCATCTTCTAGGGCAGCATACAGATTGTCGATGGAAAATATTTCGTCAAAGACATTCTTTATTTTCATGTTACGATTTTCCTTTAGAAATCTATGTGTAGCAGCTTTCAATCTCTTTACTTGCGGCATCCATAGGTGTCCCGGTTTTCTTTGTGTCCGCCGGAACGATGCTACCCACTCTCGAATAGCACCATTTTTCTCCTGCCTTTCAGCCCAGAGTGGAAATAGACTCCTTTATCCTCTCGCACTGTCAGCAAGTCCTTGAACTTACTGCCTCTGGCATATGAGAGTAAAGCGGAGCGAAAGCCAACATTGCTGTTGGAGATGGACCGAGGGTTGTTCAGGTTCACATTGAACACACCGGCATTAGAACCGTTGTTCCAGTTGCCCCCACAAATCGGCAAACGCGATAGCCTATTCCCATCGTGCCAGCCCCTATCGGGACCGGCACTGATATGATTTCTTACTACTTGATGTCTGCTGTTTTCCACTGCTTTTCGCAGTAGACGGCGTATCATCGTACAGCCATTTCTTGTAACCGCCTAACATACAGCCGATTTCTTTGGAACGCCGTGTCCATTCAGCATGAGATGTTGCACCTTTCAGATACTTCAAACGGTATGCAAGCGTTACATAATCCTGCAATGCTTTATTCTTCATATCCAGATTTTTATGAGGCGTTTTCTTGGAGTAAGCCAATTCCAACTCGTTTGCAAGTTCCAACATATCTTCCATGCAAGCTGCAATTCTGTCTCCGAGTAACTTTTGATGCGGTACGCTCCACCTTTCGATTAGTGGCATTGCGTACTCTATCATATCAATAATTTTCATGCGGATTCGCAAGTTTTCAGTCTTTTGTTCTCCGTTCACCGTCTCATTTATCTCTTGCCATTCCACTTTGTTCCTCCTTAAAAGCAAAAAGCTCTGCTACCGCAGAGCAAACAGTGATTCGGTTTTACAGTTCACAGAAAGCGGAGCGAAAGCCAACACCGCTGTAGGAGAGGGACCGAGGGTAGTACAGGTTCACATTGAACACACCGGCATTAGAACCGTGGGACCAGAGGCCCCCACAAAGCGGCAAACGCTCGCCGGTAGTATTTACCCAATGATAATCGCCGCCATAGTCTCCACCCGGTTCATCCGGATATAATAACAATGCCTTCGCAATCTCCGGCGCCGCTGATACGGAAGAATTAAGAGTCATATCCTTATACTGGCAACCATTTCCCTGATCCGTCTTGTAGGATACCGCACCGGAAGTAAGCTGAATCTTTCCTGATGCCCAATCCCATTTCAAAGTATCTGCTGTCCCAGGTTCAACAAGGCTTCCATCCTTCTTGATAGCTTTCCACTCTGTTGATTTGTCTCCCATATTTGTTTCCGCCAGCATACTGTTCGCATACGGAATAATCTGGATTTCTCCATCTTTTACACGCATACCAGCGCACCATTCCCACACATTTCCGTTCAAATCGGCAATTCCATCCGGCATCCAGTTGTGATACCATGTAGCCGGTCCAGAACCGGTAAGGCAGCGTGTCGGTTCGCCTGGATGTGATTCCGCTTCCTTACTTTCCCACGCACAAGGAACTCCTTTTTCATGCTGGTATGTGTAATCTTTACCCCAGTTATTGTTTCCTCTTGGCATAGTTCCATTTTTTCTGCACCAGAGGGCAATCGCACTCCATAGAGAATACGGATTTAAGCTCCAGCCTTTTCCTTTGTTACGGCAGAACGCCAATGCCTGATCGAATGTAACATAAACCTTCGGATCACGCATAGGAAGCGAATACGCCCTGTCATTCAGTACAATATTCTGGAACTTAGACACATACAGCACATCCTTCTCTACGCCACCTACTGAAAAAGCTGGATGGATATTCTGACTTCCGCCACTCATGATTTCCGCAATTTTCATTTTCGGAAAAGGAACCATAACAGACGGCATTCCCATATCATCAAAAAGGACGGTATTCTTACCGCCCGTCATTGCTTCAATCGCTAACTTAAAATCATCAAAATTTGGCATCTCTTATACCTCCATATCCCATAATCTCAGTTCGCATTTGTTAATATCAAAAGGAACCGGTTCTTTGTTTGTAATAGTCGGAGACTCCATGCTCTCCTCATTTTCCGGATCATAGTCCGGATTTACTGCGGTTGTCTCAATGTACTCTCTTTCCGGTACAATAAGCTGTGCTACATATCTTTCGCCAGAATCAGCGCCCATAACCAATGCTCCTGTGTAATCCTGGCAAATATCAATCACAACTTCGTAGTCCCTTTCCTTCTTTGAAACATTGAACATCAAATCTCCATCGTTGAAATCAATGTTTTTCCCCATTACCTCATAGGGAATGAAATTTGTGCCGTCTTCCGGCAGATATACTACTTTCATCAAAAATACCTCCTTCTGTTCTGTGACATTCTAACTGCTTCGTTTGTTCTTGCGGCTGCAATCTCAGCCGCCTCCCTCATAGCTGGATCTCTTCTATCCACACCATAGGTTTTCATGATGTGTTCTGCATCAGCTTTTCGGTTCTCGTTTTTGATAATCACATTCGCCATGCCTATACACCTCCTCTCACATAGCAATTCACAATAACTTTGGATGCAGAGCCGGTATATGCAATCTTGAATCCATTGAGCAGCTTATCGCTGAACTCAAATTCTCCAACCGCCCCTCCGGTAACTTCCACAACTTCACAAGCAATGGTGTAATCCATGTTGTTTTTAGTCACCGGCAACTGAACCGTTTTCTTTGAATTGTTATGCGGATATTTCTGGGAATTGGTAAGCGTAACCTGAATCTTGTCCCCAGACAGCCCCTCCAAAATTCTGCCGATGTGGAGAATATTCCTGGCATTTTCTGAAGCCATCAGCATTGCTTCCAGCGCCGCCATATCCATAATGTTAAAATTCGTAGCGTTCTGTGGCGTTCCTTGCTGCTTTACTTTTCCAGGAGATGCCGTGTGTTGAACCAAACCACCGCCTAAATCCTTTTCCTCGTATCTTCCCGGAAACTCAACAACATGGTCCTTCCAGTTCACAAGGTCTCTCATTATTCCTCAACCTCCCTTTCGCTGATTTCCAGCTGGCAGACATAATAAAAGCCCTCGGCAACAGAATCCATTTTCAAGGATTCCTGTTTCGAGAGCCAAAGATTGTTATTCGTATCATACAGCTGGATTTCTGTGACAGTTGCAGCTCCGGTAATTGCCGTCTCAATCTTGAATGAGATTTCTACCAAACCTTCTTCTGTCACATCAACCGATTCAATTTTTGCCTTATGGTAAACCGAACCGATTTTGTACTTTGCGTAGGCAATCGTGCGTTTCGTGTAATCCCGATACCCCTGAATCGCCTCGTTTGTAAGCAACTTCATTTTGCATACCTCCTTCTTTATATCTCAAAAGTCTCTCCGCAAAGTCTATACCGTACCTGGTAACACTCTGTGGTAACTTCTGGAGCCAACCCCTTTTCTGCTTCTTTTGTCCCGATAGAAGTCCCAGGAACCGTACCAGCAACATCATTCTGATACTTATAGCCTTCAGCACTCATTTCTGCATCCAGCCCAATTTCTACATAGGCAGCCTGGTTTCCCGTCTTAGGGTGCGTTCCTGTTTTCATTTCTTCGCTCGCAACTGGATAGAAAACCTCAAATCCTCTTGTCTCCGGCATTATTTCAACAGTTCCTTCTGTTGTTTTCAAACCAACGCTGACTTTCGGATATTGACCTGTTCCTCCGGATTCTCCGGTCATCGGAATTTCATACTTATGTGCGGATGCTTCTGGCACAATATCTATTCTTGATTCCGCCATACGCAAGCCATAACTTACTGCCGGAGAAGTGCCGCACTGTGTATAATGAGCTGTCCATCTATGGACTCTTCCACATAGTTCCAACTTAGCTAAAGAAGTAAATTTCATGGTAAATGCTACATGGGATTGTTTGATCTCCTTCAGCTTTTTTATAAGAGCAGCCACATTTACCACATTGTCTCCAGCTTCCAGCGTAACCGTAAAAGTGTTTACAGGACCAGAAGCGTCATCAACATGGGCTTTTCTGCCACTGATATTTTCCAAAATAACTTCCATGTGGTACGGGTTCATAGGCGCTCGTTCATCACGCTTACTATAAATCAGTCTGCGCCGTTCTTCATACGGAAGCCCTTCTCGGACTGGCAACCCATACTTCTGTTCATGGTATCGAAGCCCCCAAGTTGCAGTTTCCGGAAATGCCTGGTACGGCAATTCCTCAATAATCTGTTTTGCTTCATCCATCTCTAATCCCATGATCTGAAAAATCCATTTTCCTACATAGGAATTATCATAGAATCCGCCTGAGTCCACCGAACGGAGCATCCGTTTTGCTGATTCACTAGAAGGAAATTTTTCTAAATCCATACTCTTTCCTCCCTCCTACGAAAACCGAACTTCCCCGGTTTCCGGATACTCGTCCTGATCTAACTGGATATTCTTTTCTTCGCCATTTATCTTCAAATCGGCAAAGTCAAGAACTCCCGGAAGGTTTGTTAGAATAGAATGAACTCTGTTGTATCGAATGATATTTTCCAATTTGGCTGATGCGTAATATTTCATGATTGCATCTTTGAAATCGGATTCAATCTGCTCTATATTTGTGCTGCTGTCATAAGATAACCCTGTACAGCCATAGCTGATAATCTTAGTATCTGCCGCAACCACTGTAAGGTCCGCACTTCCTGTCGGCATAAGCCTTTTCTCTCTATCATCTGGCGACATGATGTGATTATATACAGCTTTTACCAATCTCTCATTCGCCGGTCTTCCGTTTGAATCCACCAGAACCAGCTTAACCGTTCCTGGTCCGTTCCATGTTGGGACTACAATACAATCCCCAATTCCAACAACTTCCTTCGCCCACCTCTTGTAATCTGCATCATTTCCGATATTGGAGGTCCCCTCGGATTCGTAGGCTTCCATGATTCTTTCACGATACGACTCATTATCTTCTTCATCTGTTCCACCGGTAATATCTTCTTCGTTATACAATCGGCTGATACCCTCTATTGGTTTCAACATCAGAATAACTGTTTCTGCCTTTGTGTTAGAAGCAATACCGCCATTCGCCGCAATGATTGGAACCTTAGCTTTCCCCTCTTCGGATATAATAACTTCTTCCTCTACGGAAAACTCCAAAGAAGAAGATACAGCCGTTGCAGGCGTACACACTATGAATCCGGCTGCAATTCTCGTTCCGGAAACTCCCTCAAATGTAATATACCCGCTTGCCCGGTTCGCTTCCTTCCGGCTGATTCCCTTCTGTCTTCCATGCAGATCAAGCCATTCATCCCATGCCCACATCGGAAACATAAGCATCAATGTTCTAACAAGGTGGAACTGAATAAGCTCTGATTTCTCCAGCGCTGTCGGCATAGTAAAATCATAAGGAAATCCGCCTGGCATATCGTCTATATCTGCCGGAAGATTATTCATCATTCTTTCCTGAATTTCCTCCGGGTTACTGCCTGACACAAAATCCGGAGCAACAAATTCAAATCTTTCATCTGCCATGTTTCTCACCTCCTCGCTCTGTTTCCAACCGTTACTGATAACGGAAACTCTTCCCATTCAATTCCCTTTACATTGAAACTGCAAACCACAGAATCTCCGTTCCATGAAAAAACAAATCCCCGCACATATTCTGTACGAGGATTCACAAGCAGCGCCTCTGTTATCGTTCGCTCAATCGCCGATTCCACGGCTCCGCTACTCTTTTCTTTTATAGCAGATTCCATTTCTGTACCTATGGAATCTGAATACGCCAAACAAGTATAGCGTTCTGTGTTGACTACTTTTACACACCAAACCCGGTACGCTTCTCGTCCATCACACTCAAGCAACTGGTTCGCTCCATTTCTCACGAAGTCCCCAGCTTCCAAATCCCAAAATACGCTCGGCTTATATTTTTCGTCATACTGTTCTGATTCCTGAATGAGTTCCGGTACTTCCACCGTAGGGAATAACATATTTTCGCTCATAACATACCTCCTACAACGCACTCGCCGGGACGATTACATCAATAACTGTTACCTCATTCTGAACCCATGCAATAAGCACTCTATCGCCTGGCTTGATTGCCGGAAGAGAAACCTGGTGTCTGTGTGTGCCATTTCCGGATTCGTGTCCGCTATGCTGACCTCCACCGATTTCAAAGGATAATCCTCCGGCACATCTGCATACCGTATAATCTCCTTTAGGTATCGGGATCGGAAATGTATTTGCTTTCAGGCTATAATCTCCTTCTATGCTCCCATAATCTAAAATCAGTCCGCTTTCTCCCTGCTTTGCCATACGCTGCGACAAAACTTTTCCCAGCTTACTCACTCCAGGATTTCCCTGATACGGCATAACCACCACCTCCTACTACTCAAAAGTCCCTTCATCTACCCATCCGTAAACATTGCTGCTGCTGTCAATATGAATCAAGCTCCAGGGATGGGCCTTTCCATTTCCTTTGCAGTTTGGACCGAGATGAATTCTAGCTTTCCCTGCCTTTGCTGGATAACCTTTGGCTCCAGGCCAGGAGGAAACATAGTGCGTGCCTCCTTTGAAGTACACTATATCTCCCACATTATAAGATTTCTTTGTAACCTGGTTATTTTTAATAACCTCCGTCACTGCTTTTTTCAAATCCATCGTCATTGATCCGCTATCTGCATCGTGCCGGATTCCCTTCACATAATAGTAATCTTTCAATGTGCCTACTGTCATGTGAACCAAATCTCCTTTTCTGATAAAAGGAATATCCGGAGCCTGAACGGTAATATCTTCTTTTACCTGTCCCTTTTCATCAATGATTTCCTGCGCTGCTGATTGAGCATCGCTTACACTATCATCCTTTCCACGAATATAAATCTTCTGACGGACACCGAATTTTGTAAGCCCGTTCACAACAGCCTCTACACTGGAACGCCCATCGTCATCCTCTTGTCCGATGATTTTTACCCTGGTAATCATTCCGGATGTGCTTTTCTTATGCGACACTTGCTTTGTGTTATCTGCTTCAAAGTGATATACCGTTGTATTGCTGCCCCATTCTATAACACTAACTTTGCCTTTGACAGCCCGGATCATAGCAGAACCTCCACCTTTTTTCTTTGCATCATCCAGAATATCTAACAGTACATCCGACAGCATTTCCGTCTTGTATGCCAATTTCCCGTGTGTGACATCCGGTCCTTCGTACTTATCCATCGGAATCTGCCAGTCATCAAAGATTTTGGTAATCGCCGATTTTGTCCCTATTCCAGAGGAATAATAGATAAGCTCCTGGCTTTCCTGCAAATTATACAGTTCATCATAGCAAGTAACATCGAACTTATCTTTATTTCCTGAAAGTGTAGGCTTCCAATCGGTAATATACCCTCTGGCAACTTCCTCGTCTGTGGAACCGTGAGATGCAAAAATGCCGACCAAACATCCAGGCTTCGCCAGGGATGAAATCAGTCCGGCACTTGTTTTATCGTTTTTGGCTGTGAAGGAAATCCTGACAGCTAATTCACCGTCATTCTCCTCCCAGCCTAAGTTTTCCACAAACTCCTTAATGTTGTACTGCTTTTTATCCTCCGTCATAACCACAAGGCGGTACTTAATGTTCGCTACATCAATCATCCTGCACCTCCTATGGTATCGTCAGAACTGTTCCTGGATAAATCCAATGTCCGTTATCGCTACCTCGTCCGCCTCTGTATCTCTTTGCTGTGGCTTCAATCGTAGAAGAGTTGGAGGAATAGATTTTTTGCCAGCTGGTTCCGCTACCATAGTATTTACTTGCTATTCCCCATAAAGTATCACCACTTTTCACTGTATGCGTTCTACTTGATTGGGGAGCCGGTGTCGGTCTTGGAACCGTCTTCTTTACAAAGGCAGCGATTTTCAATTCTGATGTTGTGTAAATCTTCAGTTCCTTATAAATCGTGAATGTAATAGAATAGTCGATATTCCCATACGCTCCGGTTTCTACCGGCTCAAAATCACTAATCGTCACATCGTAGTTGATATTTGTTTCAGTGACTAAGAGCCGGAGTACAGTTCCTTTTATCATCCAGTTCCTCAGAACCTTAACACATTCAGCCGGGGAGGACCACTCACGAATCATAACCTCGTTTCTTTTAGACTTCCCGTAAAAAATTCCGTCCCATGAAATAGTCTCAGCTTCCAACCCTCTCGGAATCTTCACTGTTCCTTTTGAGATAATGTCGTAATTCTGATACTTGGTTCCGAACTTCGTTTTGATTCTTTCCGGAAGAGACTGAAATGTAAAGCTGGAACTTTTATTTGATACTTCACTCAAAAATATATCCATAACTTTACGCCTCCTTTACTGGCATATTTGAAAAGACCATTTCTAATCTTTCTGCCAATTCTCCGCCGATTTCATCTGCAAGCTCCCTCATGTGTGTGCGGACTACTCGGATAATATCTGATTCATTTCCGCCGCTTCCGTCTATACGGAATGTAGGATTAACGCTTACATTCACATGAACTTCTGTCTTTCTTTCGCCTTCTCCAGAGCCAGATTTAACTGCAACCGGTTCCGTAGATGTGGTATCTTCCATATCCCCCTCTGAGAACTCGTGATTGCCTCGTGGTGCTTTTGTAAGCGTATCGTTGATGGAATTTAAGTCCTCATAGTTTTGGAACGGATTTGAGGTATATCGTGAGCTTTCTACAATACCGCCTTCGGCATATTTCTTCACGCCCAAAAGCTCTCCTGCTTTTTCCCACAAACTAAGGCCTCTGCTTCTTCTCTTGCTTCCAAGAGGAATGATTGCTTCTGGTCCATCTTCTCCTACCCAGGAAAGAAGCGGTCCATTTACAATATCTCCATTGGCATTGGATGCGATGCTCGCATTTACCGTTGCCGTTCCGGAACCACCTCCAGAGAAACTAATTGTAGCTGACGGATTCGCCAGCTTGTAATTCGCCGTAATAGTAACTGGCGTTGTGGTATTGAAGCCCGGTGCAAACGCTGTATCAATAGCAGTTCCCGTATTTCCTTTCAAAGTTGTGATGGCTGAGTTGATCGGTCCCATATCCGTATTCTGAATTGCTCCTCCTACGCCGGTGCCAACCTGTGTGCCAATTCCCGAATAGTCAATCAGCGATAACTGTGTTGGCAGTCCTGTACTGATATTTTCTACCAGCGGAGTGTAAGCACCTGACAAATCAGCATTTGCTATCTGTTCATAAAACTCATTGGAAAACGGACCTACGAAATCAACACCTGCATAGGCTCCACTCATATCCACGCTGCTGAATGCTGTTGTTATCTGCTCCTGCATACTCTGTGGTATTGTTTCCGCAACTCCACTCATCATCTCTGTAATAGCCGTCTGAGCTTCCATGCTTAGGCTGTCCAGTCCGAGCCACTGAGATGCCGTTTCAGTATCCCAGGTGGTAACATCTACACCACTCGCCATAGCATTATGAAGAGCTGTCTGCAACTTTTCTGCAGTTGTGCCTTCAATATCCGGAAGTATTCCGTCTAGTTCCGTAGCGTAGGCTTCTGCGATTGCTTCTAACTGGAAATCCTCAACAGTAACCTGCATATCGGAAATTTTTGCCTCGTATCCGTCAGCTAAAGCCTGAAGCTGTTCGTCATACTGCTCCTGAGAAATCGCACCTTCGCTTAACTGCAATTCAAGGCTGGCAATGCCAACCTTCAAGGATTCATCATATGTCTGGGTGGCGCTTTCCACCTGTTCCTGTAATTCTGCCTGCAATTCCGCAAAAGAATCTGCATCTAAGTTTGCACCGCTGTACTTGATTTTCAGCGCCTTAAATTCAGCCTCCGTTTGAATATCTGATACCTTCTGTGTGATTTCCGTAATCTGATTTTGCAAGTTCGTAATTTCAGCCTGTTCATCCAGCGTAATCACACCGTCCTCCAATGCTACATTCACTTTAGCTGTCAAGTCATTTCCGAGACTGTTGATCTGTTCCTGAAGGCTCGCATAGACCGTGTTCAATCCAGTAGTGACATCCACATCGGAATTAGGCTCAATCAGCAGATCAATAGCTGTCTTTGCCTCATAATGCTTACTCTCAATGTAGTCTGTTGCACTCTGGATCATAGCATCTACTCCGGCGAGATATTCCTGAGTATCTGCATCATTAAATTTCAATCCGAGGCTTGCCTTCCAGTTCAACTTGTCCATGTTTGAAATAGCAGCTTCCATATTGCTATATGTCTGCTCTACTTCCGCAGAAGCATCACTAAATTTTGTTACTGCCTCTATATTGTCTCCAAATGTCATCTTTCTGGCTATGTCTTGGATTTCTTGCATGGATAATTTGACATCTCCAAAATGACTCTGAAGATTTTCTCCAACTGCTTTCTGGAACTTCTGTCCAAATTCCTCAGCTGTCATGCTGGTATCAGCAAGCGCATCTTTCAAATCCTGAGATTCGTACTTAGCCTGTTCTTCAGCCAATGCTAATGCCTCTGCCTCTTCCTGTGCTTTTTTCAGATTCTCTTCATATTCCTTCTTTGCGCTGTCTCCTTTGATCCATCCAGCAATTCCACCAATGCCAGCACCAATCAATCCTCCTACCACAGTACCAAGTCCGGGGATAATACTTCCGAGCGCTGCACCAGTTGCAGCTCCAGCCGCAACACCTCCGACTTTCCATGCACCGGATTCTTTGTAGGCAGCCGCTTCATCTTTATCCTTAGATGTGAAGCCTTTATACAAGTCCATGCCGCCACTTATTAGTGTTGCCCCACCAACGGCTCCACCGGCAGTTGCTCCTAATCCGAGGGCAGATAATGTACCGGCTGACAAAGATGCTCCACCAGCAAGATTGCCTGCTCCTAATTTAATTGCAGTATTAGCTCCAAATCCGAGAATGCCCGTTCCTGCACCAGCACTTCCAATAATTTTACTACCAAGACCAGGAACAACCGTGGTTCCTCCGCCCGGAGCTGCTACGGTTTGGCTTCCAAAGATTCCCTTCCCGACATCGTAAACGCCTTTTCCAAACTGAATGCCCCTTACTCCTGCACCAAGCAAAGGTACTCCAATCTTTGCAATTAAGGCTGCTGATAGCCAGGATGATAGATCTGCTTCTTCGCCTCCTGGCAGAATCTTTGCTGCATTTGAGAAAATACCTTTGATTGCTCCCTGAATTTTTTCCATTACTAAGTCTGCATCAAATCCTTCTGCAAACCCTTTTGCAAATGCGCTTCCGATATTTTGAGCTTCATCTGTAATTCCACCGGCATCTACTCCGAGCAATGTAAGTAATCCTCCGGAAAGAGCAGTCCCAAGACCTCTTCCAAAGGAGCCGGCTTTTCCGACAAAGAAATTATGCCCTTTGCTGTCCCACCATTCAGAAAAAGGTTCCGCAATCAGTTCATCCCATGCGATACCGATTTTTCCGAACAGATCTGCATTTTCCCAGGCATCTGTCGATGTAAAATCTGCAATTTTCCCTTTCAGATCATCTACTTTTTCGTCTACATAGTCCATGAAGTGCATAAGCCCTTCTTCAATAGCGGGCATCTGGTCCGTGAGCCAGGTTGTTAAATCCATCAAATATGGTTTTAGTCTCTCTCCCAAAGATAGCTTCACTCCATCTGCCGCACTTTGCAGTAATGTAAAGGCTCCTTTGAGATTATCCAGCATAGTGTCTGCCATTTTCTGGGAAGCGCCGTCTGCATTATTAACAGCTTCAGCCAACTTGTTATAATCAGCTTCGCTGGCATTTATAATAGACAGCATACCAGCCATAGCTTCTTTTCCGAAAATTGTGCTTGCCGCCGCTGTCTGTTCAGCTTCAGATAATCCTCCGAGACTTCCTCTCAGATTATCCAAAACACCCTTCAGGCTCTTCATGTTTCCCTGGCTGTCTGTGAGACTGATTCCGTACTTTTCCATAGCTGCCGCCATGTTATCCGTAGGAGCCGCCATATTCGCTAATGCTGTTTTCAGCGCTGTGCCTGCCATAGAACCTTTTACGCTGGCGTTTGCCATAAGTCCGAGTGCCAACGATACATCTTCTACGCTATACTTCATCGCCCCGGCAACAGGAGCCACATATTTGAAACTCTCTCCCAGCATACCGACATTGGTATTTGCATTTGCGGATGCCTGTGCAAGTACATCTGCAAAATGACCGGAATCTGATGCTTTCAACCCAAAAGCTGTAAGAGCGTCCGTTACAATATCCGAGGTTGTTCCGAGACTTTCTCCTGATGCAGCTGCCAGTGACATAATACCTTCAATGCCATCTAACATATCCTGCGTTTTCCACCCAGCCATAGCCATATAATTAAAGCCTTCTGCCGCCTCTGTCGCCGTAAATTTCGTGGTGGCCCCCATCTGCTTCGCTTTCTCAGTCAGCTTGTCAAAATCTTCCCCAGTTGCTCCGCTTATCGCTTTCACCTGGCTCATAGCAGCCTCAAAGTTTGCAAAGGTATCTATTGTATCCTTAAAACCAATGCTAACTCCGAGAACTGCTCCTACTTGAAAGACGGGATTTTTTAGCAGATTCAATATTCCTCTTATCGGAGATGTGGCTAAGTCAACTGCCCTCATAGTAATATTCCACGCTTTTCCGCCAACTGTTTTCAGTCCAGTTTTCAGTTTGTCCAGAATAGGAGAAACCTTATCTTTTGCTTCTAACAACATCTGATATTTCTGCTTCATCCAACTCGACAAGCTGCGTTGAGTTCTATTCGCCGACCTATCAAACTGTGTTACTGTCCTTCCAGCCCGGTCAACGGAGTTCTGAGCCCGCCTTGCCGCCTGCTCTACATCTTCTAGGCTGTCTGTGATATTTGACAGTTCTGGATCTGTATTGTCAGTGACTTCAATCGGTATTTCAATTCTTACTGTCTCTGCCATTTATTTGTCCCCTCCTTCCTTGTAAGATTCAAGCGTTGCCTCCATAGAGGCAAACAAAAAAGCCCTCACTCCTGGGGGCTTCTGGTAAAATTCATCCGGTGTCATTCCGGTCTTTTGAAAAATATGATGGAGTAATGTGGCCTTTCCTCCGGCCATTATGAGTTTTTTGCCACTTCCTCCAGGTTGTTGCTGTCATATCCGCTAAGTTTGTCAATGGCTTCGATGATCTTATCTTTTTCTCCACTCTTCAGCGTATATTCAATAACATCCAGCCCGTTCATAATCTGACAGCCTTTATCATTCAGGGCATCCCAAACGCTCTTGTTATCCCACAGCTTATCTCTGTCTTCCTTCGCCGTTGCCTCGTAGATAATCGCAGAGCGATATTTTACCGTATTGGTATCTTCCGGCAACTTAATTCCGAGCTGTTTATTGCGGACATACTTTGTGTGCTTCGTTTTACACTTGTTGTACTCTTCTTCTCCAAGCGCCCGGATGTTAAATGCAAAGAACAGCACTCCATTTCTGATAATTTCGATACGCTGAGTTTCCTCTGTCTTATAATCTGCGGCAGCGATAAGTCCTTTGATAAAATCGCCCTCAAACATACGCAGCTGCGTTTTGGTCTGCTCCTCAGTAAACTCTCTTTCTTCCACCTGAGCTGCATTCTTTTCCTTATCCATTCTGTTGTCCTCCTAATATAAAATATTCGGGCATTACACCGTCTTTGATGTAATGCCCTGATGATTAACCGATTGACAGCAAGCTCTGGAGCTTCGGCGGTCTGTTTACGAAGAAGTTCCATGCTCTCTTGATAACATCTCCTACGGCGATATTCTGTAAATCCACCTGTCCTGACGGCAGGCAATCTCTGTATACAACACGCTCTTCTGAACCATTCAGGCCAGTAAGCGTTCCCTGGAAATCCCAACATGGAGTGATTCCAGATTCCATCGCCTCAAACAGCTCTACGATGAACTGATCGTCTTCTACAACTACCTGAGTCATCGTTAGATTTACTGCATAGGATGCGGATGTTTCATGTTCCTGCGGATCGCCAAGCACATTGTACTTTGCATTGTTCCAGGTTACATTAGATGTAAAGGTTTCTACGCTTGCCAGCATTACACCGTCTTTATTGTAGAAAGCCCCATCTTTACCAGTTCTTGCGTGCCGGGAATCTCCGGCTGCTCTTGCATTGATAGGCATTATTTATATCCTCCCTTCTTATTCCTGAGTGCTAAATCTGAACGCATACATTAAGTAAATGTGCTCAGCAGAATCCTTGTCGATACAGTCGATTTCAAACCATGCACTGTCGCCATCTGCTTTGTAAACAGAACTTTCTGCTACTGTGCAAGCTATCAGTTTCCCTTCTTCAATCATCGCATCGCCAACCCCCTGAAGCTGGCTGATGATGGTAGCACGCCCATTTTTATCGTTGTCTACTTTTCCGATAAGAGAATCCGCCTGATCGTTCATTCTTGTAATCATTTCATATCTGGTTTTGGTTCTTCGGATTTTCTTCCATCCTTCATCCTGATTGTCAGCCGGAGTAACCAGCGTATTGATAGCATTATCAATCCAAATCTGTCCGTTCTTATTCACACTAAGCACCAGACAGCCTGACTGTTCTGCTTTTGTCATCTGAGTAGGCGTGAGCCGTTCTCTCAGTTCCGTTACCTTATCCAAGACTGTATGTGTCAACGAAGCATTCGCCGCAACTGCCGCAATCATTCCAGCAACCTTTGCTGCCGCCTGGTATCCTTCGATTTCTCCATAAGTAGTGCTGGTTAATGCAGAGTTCAGAACATACACCATCTTCTCTGTATTAAAGGCTGCTGCATGAGCCATTCTGTCCTCCAGCTCTACGGACTGCTTTTCTGCAACGCATCCCTGGACAAGCTGCCCCATATCAAAGATGCGATCAAGGAACGAATCCAGAAGACCGTGTACGGCAGTATCCTCTGTATCTACGCAAGCCGTATTCATGAAATACGGCTCGATAGAAACAAAACCGTTGCTGTAATCCTGAGTGGTAGTCTCTGGATCAGTACCTGGTGTCATTGCTGTTTGGGTTACTGCCTCCAGTTCCCCTTTTGCTTCAGCCAGCTTTGCCACTTTGAAATTCTTAGAATCAGAAAAAGCAGCCACCAAAGCTGCCACCTCGTCTTCTCCGCCCTTCGCAAAGGATACCTTTTCAAATTCTTTCGTTCCGGAGTAAATAATGCACTCTCTCATAGTTTCGTCTGAAAGTTTATCTTTTACGGATACGGTAAATGCTTTCTTGCCTGGGTATTTTGCGGTAATAGAAACCGCATCTGTCTCTCCGCCTTTCAATTTCAGCTTAACATTTCCCTCGGTTCCGCCATTTCCAACACGGCAGCAAATCGCTGTGATTGCCCCACCTTCAAACGCAAGACCGATTGCATCCGTTGTACCGCCGGTTCCAAAAATGTTCTCATATCCGTCATCTACGCTTACCTCGACAGCCTGATTAAGTGGTCCCCAATCAGACTTGAACAGCACACCAACAATTCCGTTTTTAGCCCCGGAAGCCGGTCCATCCCCTTTTTTCTGGATATTGAAATAAGAACCCGGTCTTACTTTCATTTCTCCAAGCATAAATGTTCCTGCCATCCTATTTAACCTCCTTCTTTAAAAAGCCTACGACAATTTTCTTAGCCTCTTCTTTCGTGGCTTCTTTTTTTCCGGCATACCGGAAAGCAGCCACTACGCACTCTTTTCTTACATCTTTACCGAACACCTTCTCAGAACTTTCCGCCAGTTCCGCTACTGTGTATAAAGGTTCTGATGTGTTTTTCTCCGGTGTCTTCGCACTGGAGCTTACCTTTTTTTCCATCTTCTCAAACCTCCTAACTGACAGAGACTCTAGCTGATGTAATCATGTGTTCTTTCGGCTTGTATCTTAAAAGCCCATAATGAACTGTTACAAAAAGCTGTCCCTCTTTCAAATAATCTGCTTTGTTATTTACCTGCAATCTCTTGATTCTCATAGGGGATTTATCCAGCATTACGACTTCTCCATCCAAAGATAGACCGTTCGCCAATGCCATCACCCATTTCAGCCGCAAATCTGCCGCCGGGCATAAAACATGGACCGCAATCTTGCCGTCCATCCATGCTACCGTATTGGTTTCTCTACTTTTTTCCACTCCTTCAAGCCTGCAATAAAATACCGGTTCGCTCGGAGTCGGTGTCTTATATTCATTCATTTTATCAGCTCCGAGAACGAACGCTTCAGAAATCGTCTCTTTGATGTACTGATTTAACGCCATGACCGGATCCGGATCCGTTGTTTCCTGGCTTACATATTCCAAAATATCAAACCTGATTTCCATGCCGAAAATTCTGGTATCTGTACCTGTCTCTCTCGCCGGAATCTCGAAGGCATCTGTTCTGGACCAAGTAAAACAATAAGGAAATCCAGAATCAGGCTGAATAAGTAAATCCTTCAAGCTGTTTTTTACATCTGGTTCTATTTCCTCCGGCGGTGTACCTACTTCATCACACAGCAAACTTACTTGCAATGTTCCAGCACTTTTCCTTTCCTGATCCGCTTGCATATCCACTGTATATACAATTCTAGGGTATTGCTCCCTCCATCCAACTTGATTATCTGCTGGAGCTGTCTGATAAAAAATCGCAGGATTATCGCCGAACCTTGCCAGCTTTTTTGAAATATTCTCGCTCCCCAAAAACCACTTGCGGAGAAGTTCTTCCAATGTCATCCTGTCACCTTACCCTTCATACTCATAAACAGTTTTCATGTCTTTGGTCCAACGCACTTCCCACTCGCCAGCAGCAACCTCTTCCGCCGGAAGGAAAAAATGGTTCGTGACATTGGCTATTCCCGGATGATACTGAACCGTAATCCTCTTGTCATTAACAGCGGTTACAAATCCTGCCTTTCCGTCCGTCCAGGTCCGGTGCTTCGCAAATATGAGATAGCCTTTTTCAATTACCGATGTATCAAATACCTTTGACACAGAATCCACAATCAACTTCATCGTCACACCTCCTAACTGTACGGTTCATTGTAGATAGCCACAATTTCCGGAGTGGCTTTTTCAATGATACGGTCTTTGTACGGACGCGGAGCCATCTTGCTTGTACCATTTTCCAGGTATCCAGCATAATGCTGTTCACTTTCCAGAGCTGCTACTATTTGAGTGCCGCCGCTTCCGATGTTTCCGCCTTTCACTTCTCCATGCCAGTTAAGGCGTAATGCACCGCTTCTTCTTGCCGGCGGTTCTCCGGGAGCCGATGCTGTATAGGTCGCTCTACTATAAGGCTTCTTGTAAACTCTACCGCTTCGCTGCCCTTTCAGGACTTCCAACTCCGCATTTCTTAGTGCATTTACAGCTCTGGTCCCTCGTGATACTGCTTGTCTTCCGACATTCTTTACCACTTCATCCACAGCTATTTTAAGTCTTCCTCCCGCACTCATTTCACATCAGCCCTTTCTTCCACATAGTAAATAGTGCAAACACCAAGACTTCCAGGTTCATCTACTCCCTGAATCAGAAACACCCGATTCTCTAAAACCAGCTTATCCTCAGCTTTCGCCTTCGGTTTTCCGGTCTGGACAATCGTATGTGTGATCGGATGCTGCAACTGCTCCCATCTCATTTTCTGCCGGGTATCTGCCTCCGCAAGAACTCCCTTCAGCATACAATTTCCATCATCCTGGTATGCTGTCTTTGGTCTTCCGATTTCACTCAGAGAAGTGCTATGCTGTTCTATGATGAAATCTTTCGTAAGGTTGCCAGGTCTGAGATACATAAATGAACGCATCATAGTTCTTTCGCCTCCCCATTTTCCATCATTCCGGTATGGAAATATGGCTGTTTTTCTCTTCCATCAATTCCAACTCCAAAACGGGGAACAGAAGCGCAACCATTGGCAACCTCTTTTTTCAACTTTTCATAGTCTTCTCTCCACTGCTTTGCCCTTTCTCCAAAAGAAAATGATAACGGACCGGTCTTTGTATCCGGCTCATAAGCAAATCTCCTGCAAATACTTTCCAGCAATGCCAGCTTCGCTCTTTTCCATTTCCCAGGATACATTTCCAAAGCTGCCGTAATCTCAGCATCGGCAAGGGCGGATGTATCTGCTCCGCCCTCTACCATCGTATCGCCAAGTTCAAACCTCATTCTGTCCTTGCCGTTTTCACTGATCTTCTCCGGTTCGTATGTGTACTTTCTTTCCATCAGGCATCACCCTTCTCAGAATCCTCCGTCTCTAAGTTCTTTTTGAGCTGTGCTGCCCTCTCCTCAGCCGCTTTCTGTATTCCTTTTCTGGAATCCACTGCGTGAACAAGGATAAGGGCATCCATCTCTTCCATTTCTGAGATTTTCTTTGTGGCTTCTTCTGTGTTCTCCTGCAAGATAGTAAGCACCGTAATTACGCTCTGAGAACTCATGGTTGCCTCCAGGATGCCTTCTTTTGCCATAATCGGAATTGTTATAATGGTTTCCCCATTATCGCTCTGGAATGGCAAAATAGGCGTTACTACCTCTTCTGCCAAAGCTCCCGGCTCAATAGCAGCAATGTAATTGCTACGGAGCAATGCCAGCGCCCTTTCCGGCAAGACATAACCATCCGGAATCAATTCCCCATAGGTAAAACTTCTTCCGGACAGCGTAATAGGTTTTTTACAAACAAATTCGCTCATACCGCACCTCCTACACGCAATTCTTCATGTAGCAAGCCAGATCGTCAGCAGTCTTTCTCATATCCGTAGACATCAAACCTTCGATGAACTCTGTGTGCGTACCGCCCTCTCCTTCAAACTGATCTGTTGCCATCCAGTTACCGTTACCAAGCATATCCCATGTGAAGATATACCCTGCGGACGGCTCGTCAATCGCCGGTGTCGGAGTTGCGTAGCAAAGAAGAGCGCCCTTGCTGTCACAAATAAACTGCATATCATCCGGCTGTCCAGGTTCGGCAACATTGTATGTGCTTTCCAGAACAGTAACTTCATCAATCTGCAAAATCTGAGCCAGAACCTGTCTGGTTACGATTGCCGGATTTGCAGTTGATCCAGTGTACTTCACACGCTCCAGAATGTCCGGATGTTCAGTCAATGCGATATACGCATCATATCCAAGCGCCAGTTTGTTCGGCTCCCTTCTACCACTGAGCTTGATCTCTCTGCGGCGAGCATTAAAGAAATGTACCGGATCAAAGTTTGCATCATTGAACTTCAAGAACTGATTTCCACTCGGAGAACCCTCTACGCCTTCATACTCGTTTTCCCATACGCCTTCATGGAAGAAGTTTTTTGCAAACTGGACATCCAGATGAAGATTCATCTGTTCAGCAGTAAATCTTACTTTGGAACGGCGTGGATCAATAGATGCCGGAGAATTACTTCTCTGGAAATCCAATGTTCCAATCTGGTCGATTCCTACAATAATCTGATCCACCTCACACTTGTAAGTATTGTCGGTGTGTCCCATTACCGCCGGATTAGCCTTGCCGTATACCGGTTTTCTCTGAACATTATCTCTTGCAAGGTCTCCTTTCGCAAAGGTGTAATAAAAACTTGTTGTCAGAGATACCGGGCAAATCGGAAACAGCTTAGTTGCTACCCAATCGCCCGGATTTGCGAAGTATGCCATGCTCATATTGCTAAGGTATCTATTAGGCTTCCATCCTTTCATGATTCTTGCCTGAATATCACCATTTGTTACCTGTTTGTTTCCCATAATCCTTTTCCTCCTTATGCTGTTGGCTTATATCCAGCCTTGATAAGCTGAACTCTGATAATCGTTCCAGCCTTTTCTGCTGCTGTCAGAGCGATAGCTGTAATAAAGTTGCCGTTCTGGACTTTTGTGGCGCATCCGTTCGCATCTGTTGTCAGTTCATCGCCAACTTCTATTTTCCCACCGGCTACCCATGCCCCGATGTCTTTTACCTGAACTGTGAAGTCTGATCCATTCTTAATTTCTTCGTCCTCAGACAAAGGAATGATTCCGATTACATTTGCACCGGCAGTAGGTGTAGTCGCTTTTCCTTTTGTGAGCATTACAGCCTTTCCCTGAGCAGCTTTAATGTCTGCACCAGCAGTTACTACGATAGTAGGGCTTTCATTGATTGTAGTTCCGAGATAAGTTGCCATATCTTTTTTCCCTCCTTAATTTCCATTTTCGTACTCGTGTACAAGCTGCGGATTCTGCTGACAAGCCATATCAATAGCAGCCGTTCTACTCATGGTAGGACTTGCCGCCTGAATTTCATCTGCCTTTTTCTCAATCTTAGACCAGGCATCCGTTTCGCCGCCGAAGCCGCCACTCTTTCCGATTTCAGTAAACATACTGGATTTGTTTACTGCCTCTACTGAAGCATCCAGAATGTTAATCATATCTGCGTATGCACTTCCACCAGCATTTTTCAGGCTCTTCAGAACAGGAACCAACTCCTCCGGTTTCTTTCCGATGATTTCATACCGCTTGGCTACATCCATCAGTTCTTTTTCATCTGCTTCATCTGCTCTCTTCTGTAAGCGCTGTAATTCAGCCGCTACTATCGGATGAAGACCAGCGTAAATATCTTCCTGTGGAGATGCTGATTTCTTTACGCCAGGCTTTTTGCCTTTTCCGCCTGCATCCTCTTCCTCCTCTTCTTCGCCGGTTGCCTTTCCTTTTGTGTCAGCTTTTTCTACTTCGCCGGGTGCTACGCTGCATCTTTTTTCGATGTCCTCAAAAAATGCAAGTTCTGCCGGTGTCAGTAAACTCTTGTCGATCATAGTCTCTTCTTCTCCTTTCGCTACATTGCCTTTTTCAATGCCGCTTGCAGCATTGTTTGTTACCCCATCTTCTCCGCCTTCAGCTTTTGCAATCATTTCTTCAATGCGTTCTTTACTGTATTGCATGAATTTAACAGCCTCTTCTGAAGCCGGTTCGGATGACTTTTTGATTACGCTGGCTGTGGTTCCCGATGCCCACTGAGAAATTGCTGATGTCATCGTTTCTGAAAACTGTTCCAGGCTCGACTGCATAAGCTCCTGTGCATTATCTCTAGCCTCATCATCACAAATGATGGAGCAAAGAGAGGATTGCAAAGCGTAACACATATCCCAGATTTCATCGTTGATCTGCCGCATTTTACGCTCTGCCAGCTTCTCGCCGAATGTTTCTGCTCCGCCCTTCTCTATCACTTCAACGGTGGCATCTATTTCTTCCGGCTTCATTCCTGCAATTTTCCCAATAGCAGCAACGAATCTTTTCAAAACATTTTCATGCTTCGGATGTTCTTCGTGTGAAGGTTCTCCTCCAGGCTTCCCACTCTCATTCTTATACAGCATGATGTTTGCCTTTGGATTCGCACCCTTATCCACAAAATCCACCTTCGTAATCTTCAAATCTTTTAATTTTGTTGCCACTTCTCCGCTTCCTCCTTTCTTGGATTTTTTATAATACAAAAGACACCTTTTCGGGTGTCTGATGGATTATCACTCTTCTGTTTCCTCTACTTCCTCTCTGACTGCCTCTCCCTCTATTGAGAACATCGGGTATTCTCCGGATTTTACTTTATCCCACACATCAGGATCAGTAACACGGAATCCGATCCACCATCCCTCCGGTAATGTTCCTTCAGGAATGCCCATGACAGCCATCTTTTCTTTCGTGAACATAATGCTTTCTACCAAAACAGCACACCCGCCTCTTTCGTGCATCTCTCCACCTTCGCGGTAGAACTCTACGAACTGGTATGCTGCCTGCTCCAATACTTCCGGATCTACAATATCCTCCTGCAAATCTGAAATCTGCTCTCCGTTTTCTGTGATAGCCACATTAGCCCACCCAAACGCCAGCATTTCGTCATCATCTGACTTGTGTATCTTGAATTTACCTTTTAGACTCCTCTTGTGAACCTCTGATTCGCTCTGGGTTCGATTTGTTTTACTTCCAGGAGGTTTTATTTCAGTATGAACCATATCGCCAAATACAAGCATTTTAACCACTCCTTCCTTCTTTGAACACCGGCGGAGATACTTCGATGTAAAGAACAGCGCAAGCGCATTTTGGATGTGCCGGAGGCGTTCTTTTCTGACCGGCAAATAAAATCTTGCCTTTGAAGTCAAATTCATCATCCATTGGTATCTGCGTCCCATCCAACGCCCTGCATATATCACACACATTGGAATCTCCGGATGTACTCCACCTTTTTTCCATCACGCCGAGAAGATTCTGACTTTGCGCCTGTCTTATCCCTTCATCGGCTCCTTTGTTATAGGCAAATGCCATTTCTGTCTGAGCAATATCATATGCTCGCTGCCTATGCTGCTTTTCCGCATATTTCATTGCCGCTTCTCTGGCTTTTTTTCTGGCATTTTCCAGCTTCATCTTCGGATGTTGCTCTAGCAGCTTCGCCTTTACACTGTCATAGTACCTGAGATTTGCTTTCGCCTGGGATTCTGTCAATCCTATACACGGGCGTATCACTCTGGACAGTTCATCTACTGTGTATGTTCCGTCTACATGGCGTGCCAGCATAGCTTTGATTGCTTTCTTCTGTTCCTGAGTAACCGCAGTAATGAAATCGGCGCCTCGCTCGTTTATCCACGAAAGAACAGAAGCCGTATGTGTATCAAACACAAATTCATCCGCAAAAGCATCCATAATCGGTTGCCCGAACGGACCAGCCGCCAGCGCTTTTTCCCATACCGAATACATTTTTTCAGCTACCAGTATGGAATAATCCTGCATCCATAGCCGCATAGTTTCTTCTGAGATTGCCCCATCCAGAATTGCCTGTCTGATTTCTTTATAGGTAAAGGCATCCTCTTGGTCTTTCCAGAATCCAACTAAAAATTCTACCGGTTCTTCAACATTTTCATCCAGATAATTATTTAATCGGCTCAGAACTTCTAAGCTGGCTTGTGCTTTCAGCCTCTTTTTGCCTTTTACCTTCTTGAAGAGAAACATTATCCGTCCCTCCCCAGCCGTGTTTTTGCAGACTTAATGGTTTCTTCCGGCAGCTCCTCCTCTTCTTCCTCTAACCCTAAATCTGGAGGTTCATTTTGGTTCTGCTGTTTCACTCTCTTATCGTCAATAGTTCGTGTGTCAGATGTTCTTTCCGGAAGTCCAGCTGCTTCTCTGACATAATCTTCTAAACCATCATCCGGAACCAAAATTCCTACACCGGTCATATCCTTAATGTAGGAAGCCAACTTCTGAATATCTGCATTTTCAATATCACCATGAGCCAACTTTGGATAATCGGTAATTCCGTCAAAGTGACTTCCATTAACATCTATGAGCTGAGGAATCCCCTGACTATTGAAAGTCTCACATATGATGTCCAGATATGCACCAATCGCCATCGAAAAAAGCTCTGTTTTATCAGAGCTGAGAGCGAAACTTCCGACCTGTTGATGTCCTAGAAAAATGAAATCTGCCAGAACAGTCATCGCCATACCGGTATCGTATCTCTGAATGATAGCGTTCGTATCAAACTGCTTACTTCCTCCAGAATTGAGCAATTCAAATTCAAATCCATGCGGCTTTACGATGCCAGCCAATTCATCTACTCTGATTTTCTGAACCATCGCTTCCATGCCGGTTCTCAGTTTTACCATATCCGGATCATCTTCATCCCATATAGCAATATCTTCTGGTGCTGTGAATACAGGCAATCCAGCTAAATCCCTTTCTATTCCGATTCCCTCATATTCTTGGATCCTTCTCTTAAAATACCAGGACCGGTAGGCGTTTCTTAAAATACTGCGACCTTCCGGATTCCCCTTCCGACTTTTTGTTCGGAACAGCATTGCTTTATCCATAGGAATTGTAATCAGGCCGTAATTCGGAGGCGGTAGCTGTGTCATAGCAATTAAGTTGTCCTCGTCATCGTATTCCCACTGATATAGTGTTTCTTGCGCTCTAATAGGCAACTTCCTCCATCCAATCAACCCATCATTGTACTTACTTCTGGTTTTCTGATCTCTGGTCTTGCCCATTCTCCTCTTGTATACAATTTCATGAAAGCTCCATCCATATGTCAGAAATGACAAAATCTCTGAAATGGTATCCGTCCATGTGTCTTGCATATCGTGCATACACTGCTCTACAAACTCTGCTGCTTCTTTATCCTTTGGTGTATCTCCACCAGGTTCTACATTCCAGGAGGCTTGCCTGATAAGCATTTCAACAGCAAAAAGGATGGCTCCGATTGTATCATCGTTCTCAGCCATCTCTCTGTATGTTTCTATTCCCTTCTTTCCTCTGAGTTCCCGAAGAAACTCTTCATAAAAAGTACCGCCATACCGTTTTTGACCTATCCGACCAATTTCGTCTGTTCGTGCCATTGTCTATCACCTCCTCCAATAACTTTCTTTGCTTAATCCACCCGGCGGCGGAGAAGCTGTATTCTTTGTCTCAATCTCTGCAAATGCCGAGCTGCTTGCATCTACCATATCCTTAAATTTACTTTCCGGGAATGATTCAAGCTGTGTCAAATAGCTTTCGTTCCATTCCCCCATAACGAGGTCTACATTACCAGCCTGCCATTGTGCAGCAAACGGCTCCGCCCTCGCTTCCTTGCTTCCGGACTCAGGTATTGTCTTCACAACAAAGCCTGCAAGGAACTTGATATAACTCTGTGCCTGGTCTTTTCCGGCTTGTCCAGGATCCTGCGGCAATCTCTCTATCACTCGTTTATATTTCTTCTTGTCCATCATACAAGTATTCTTGATATGCTTTCGCACATCCCCAGCGGCTAATCTTACATTGGTTACATTTGCAACAACATATCTGCCATTCTTACGCTTGCCGATAAGAACGCCAGCCGTGTATGCCGGATCGCCGTCTTCATCCTCACTCGTTGCAGCAAGGTCCCATCCTCTTGCCCATACCGTAACATCTTCCGGAACACTTTCCAGAAATGCTCCAATCTGGCTTCTCTTGAAGAACAGTCCTGCCGCCGGTTTGATTTTCCAGTTTCCGTAAAGCAATCGTTCTCTTTCTACAAGAGGTAATGCCTTCAGGTTTGCAAGATAGCCCGGATCCCTCTTCATCAGGATTTGATTATCCTGAAGGGTACTTGCAATGAATGTAACACTCTTTATTTCATCTGCATCTATTCCCCGGTCTATCAAATCTTTCCTTGCATCCGCCCATATCAGTTCATCATTGATTCTTACCAGATACCTGATTTTCCCACTTCTCTCCGGTATCGGGTATCCGGTGTCTGGATTTATCCACCACGCAATGAAATCTGCTACCCATGAATCTGCATCCGGGTTGCAAGTTGCCCTGATATAAGGCTTTATATTTGCATCAGAACGGTTTCGAGACATCATGTAGAAAAATTGATACCTGGTAAAGTGTGTCAATTCATCGAATCCTATCATTGTAATCTGGGAACCTTGCCAGCTTTCGCAATCATCATCACTTCCGAGATGTGCGAAGTTCACGCTTGCCCCACTTGCAAATTCCCAATGGAGTTTCGGTGTCTTCCTGGGTACAGCGTCACGGATATTTCTATATAGGCTTCTGCTGGAATCCCACAAACCACCTTGCGCTGTTACCTGGGTGTAATTCCGTCTGAAGATAACTGCACCATAATCTCCATTGTTCTTATGCCGCATTGCCTCCATGAGCAGTCCATAGGTCTTGCCACCTCCGGCAGCCCCTCCATAAATACAAATATCCGCAGGCGTTGACAAGAACTTCTCCTGCGGTCCTGGCTGTGGCTTAATGATAATCCGCCCCTTACTCATGCGGATCACCGTCCCTTCCATTATCCGGGAGATAGAATACTACATCATCCTCTGTGTCAATTACCTCTTGCTTGATGAAGTTTTCCGGGTTCCTCTTATACAGATTTGACTTTCTATTGTTCAGCCAGTACATCTGTGCAAGCACATCCGGAGGACACTCTTTTTCTACCGTTCTTACTTTCAAAGGTTTTCTATTCCCGTCCGCATCCATCTCCAGTACCGTCTCCTTTTCTGTGTACCGGTATCCGATGGCACGCTCATACAATTTCTTCTCCACTTTTGCATCCGCCTGGTCCTTTCCGGCTGTCAATGCTAACATGAAACTTTCATGGTCCTTCTTCCATCTATTCAGTGTTCTGACCGATATTCCGAAGGCTTCAGCTATTTCCACATCGGTAGCACCTTTTATGGCTAAGGACCAAGCCCAGTCATCGTGGTATGCCTGGTTATATTTCAACGGTGCTGCCATGCTTTATCCTACTTCCCGGCTAGGTACTCAGCTGCCAAGTATTCAATGGCTTGCCATTTATTCTTAGAACCTATCACGCCTTCGTCCGCCATCTTCTTTACTGCTTCCTGAATAATTTCTGCCGCTTCCGCCGGTACGGCACTACTACCGAAAATGCTTGTCAACTGTACCCATTCGCTATCTTCCGTATAACCAATGTTCTCAAACATCTGCTCCGTACACTTAATCATGGCGTGAATGGCAGCTCCAGTATTCTTAACATTGGCAAATTGCTGATACTTTGTTAAGGTTTCAAGGAATGGTTTGTACTGTTCTATATCAGCAACGCCGAGGAAATCTGGTTTTGTACTTTCCAGTGCATCAATGAGTTTCTGCAAATCTGCAATCTGGTGTGGAAGAAATGTAAATGTCAGGTTCTTCCAATCAAAATCTACCGTTGGAGACAGGTACTTTTCTAACTCCGCCTCCGGTTCTTCAAGAATATCCTTTCCGGCATAGCTCTCTATCATATCATCCACATCTTCCAGCATCTTAGCCAGTTCCTTCAATGTGGACTGGTCGTCAAATCCGCTGATCGCATTGTGTGCAATCTGCTTTGCCACAATCTTAGAACGATTTAAGCCGCTGACATCCAAGATAACAAAGAACTCTTTAATTCCTGCATCTTTTCCTGAGCGTATTCTATGATGCCCAGAAATAATTTCAATTCTGTTGCCGTCTTCTGTTAATGCACAAAAAGGCAGCGATTCAAGCTGACCTCTTTTCTTGATATTGTCCGTCAGTTGTCGCTGCATCTCATTTTTCATAATCCGAGCATTTATATCCTGTTCCCTGATACACTCAGCTGGAACTCTTGCGATAATCAGCCCAGAACCCATATCAGCTATTTGCTCGTATCGGATTTTGCTTTGGCTTTCGCTCTTTCCTTCTGCCATTTATTTTCCCTCCTTAACCATTCTGCCAGCGTTTCTTTTTCTGTCCGGTCCTTCAGCTCTGATTCATAAGTCAGCCGGAAACCCATCTTCGGATCAGGAACACGCTTTGTCAATTTCATAACTCCACGCATTTCCTTCGCTTCCGGATACTTCGTCATCTGAACTGTTTTTAGATGTCCGACTTTTTCTTTCTCCAGATCTGTGCATATCTTATACACAAATTCTCTGTTCTGAGCCAACATAGTCAACAATCTTCCCAGCCGATACTTGATATGCGGAACCGTCATTCCATACATCAGGAAAAGAGCATCCGATACCTGAGTACCAAATGCTCCCATTGTAAGAGCTGCCTTATCAACGCCAAATACACCAGCTATTTTCCCGTCAATCAGAACAGCTATGTTAATCGGCGCAGAGGAGCCAACAAAGTTATGAGTCCACAACTGACGGTAATACTGAGCTTCCGCCCTTTCAATCTGGCATAACTGCACCTTTGTCTTTTCTGTAATTTCGTAATCTCTTGGCAGCATACTACATTCCAGACAACTAAGTTTGCTTTCGCCCGGTCTGGCAATCTTCTTTCCATTAGCCAGGTCTGTTGCCTCTTCTGGTCTATTAGCTGTAAGATACACATTTACCCCGCTACGGACACCATATCTGGCAAATACCGGTTCTCCGGCAGTCTTTCCTGGCTCATTTTCCTCATAGCAAAGAACCAGGCATTTTGCATCCTTGCACAAATCCATGAACTCCTGCAAGCCTGTCTTCGGATCAAAGATTCCATACTCTGGTTCCTTCCAGGTCATCATGCCGCCAGTATCATAATACTTTTCAAATCCTGCGGCGTATGTTGGCGGATTTGCAATAACAATACAGTGTTCATCATTCAGAACCTCGTCCATATGCTTCCACATATCCAGCGCCCGGTAGTTCATTCCATTCAGGATTCCTTTTGCTCGTTCCAGCTGCTCCCGGATATTTCTAATGTGTTCCTCCCTCCGGCTTGCCAAGTCTAACATGAAATTATAGAAATACTCTTTACCAGCGTTCTTTACTGTACTGAGATACTTCCACGCATACATTGCCACCGCCGGATCCAGCAATTCTTCATCACTGAATCCTTTGGCATGAATCTCTAACTCGTCCAATGGCTTACCCGTTACTGCATATCCCATGATTGATGTGAACATAGAAACATCTGAAGACTCAACCTCACTCGGTTTGAACCCGGACTGAACTGCCAGATGTGACATGGCAAATGCACCAGCACACGGCTCTACGAACTTTGTGTACCCGTTCTTTCTGGCATTTTCCAAAAGCACCTTCAGGAACTTTTGTTCCGATGGAACCAATGTTCCCAGGAAGAATGCCCCAGGATTCTGAAACATCGCCATTTCCTTTCCCTCCTTCTTTTCTGTATATTTTATTGCCCGGAACTGTAAAGCCTCTGGATTCCACTGTAAAACATCCCAGGCATAAGAAAAAGCCGTTGCATAAACCAACCGCTTTACACTTTCACAACTTTATTGTGCACACTTACCAATCGGTAATTTTATATTCCCCGTGATCGGAGAGACATCTACTGTCACATTGCACAAATCCAAGTCATAAGAAAAGCCCCACCCATTTCTGAGTGAGGCATTGTTTTTGGTCCGCCGAGCAGGAATCAAACACTGCGTCCTCCCGGTAAAGAGCCGGGTGCTTTAACACTAAGCTATCAGCGGTTAGGTATTGTAATGAGGATAAACTGTGCGGTACAAATCGCTCATGAACGATAACTGTTCATATCCGGACTCTTCTTCTCTCCGCTTCTGTTCCTCTTTCTTCCTTTGCTTTTCTCCTGGATCCGGTGACGGATCTGGAAGCTCTTCTATCTTCTGTCCCGTCTTTTCGTACCACCATTCAGCAAAGACTAATCTATGACACCATTCACCAGGTTTCCGGACATCTTCATAGCAGCAAAGCACTACATCCTTTCCTTCATCCAGATACGACTGAATGATAGCCCCGATGACTGGGTATCCACTTTTTTCTAAATGTCTGAAGTACGGTTCTCTGAATCTTGCTCTATCATTTTCATTCCAGAGGTATCCTGGCGGCGCTATCTGTATGATGTCACCGGAAATCCTATACTTCACTGGGAACCTCGGCATACTTCGGACAACTCCGACTACCGTATATTTCCCCGTTTCCAACTCCTTGTTACTAAATCTGCTGGTATACAACTTTGGCATTGTTATCATTCTCCCTTCCATAGATGCCGACTAATGTTTCAATTCCTTCAGCAATTCTTGCCTTCGTGTCTTCACCCAGGGATAAGTAGAACCTTTCATGCACCATGCACTCATACGCTTTTTTCATTCGCAATGACTGCTCTGGTGCGATACCAAGCCGGAAGTCTTTTGCAATCCTCAGCGCTTTCTTGTACTGATGTTCTGCAACCAGACTTCTCACAATGTCACTCTTCCGAATCATTTCTATCACCTCTGTAAATTACTTTTTGGTAAGTTGCCTTATCTTCATTCTAGCCCTTTACTGTCTGGTGTCAATCGAAAGTCCCTTATTTTTAAGGAGTGACATATGAGTTGTTCACGGGTTACATATTACCATACGGTAAGTTGAACTGTCAATGCCCTCGTTTTGCCCTTGTGGTTGTCCCGTGGTTCCATTCTACCGTTCAAAGCCATCAATTCCAAAGATAAGAGCCGTCAAACGCTTGCAAGCTGCTTTAATGTCCTTGTATACGGTGCGCTCGTTTACAAATTCTTCTTCTGCAATTTCCTGCACTGATTTCGGCACTTTATTCAGGTACAATCCCTCAATTACCCTCCACCGGCGCTTCTCCTCATTGTACGGAGACTGTTCGCAGCTTTTTCTGTATACTTCCAGCATGGTATTCACATGGTTCATGATTACTTTGGTCCTCATTACCCCTCTCTCTATGCTTTCTATTCTTCCGTCACTATCCGACCTTCTTCCCTCCATAAGCTCGATGATGTCTACAATGTCCTCGTCCAACTCCTCATAGATTCTATATATCGCCCTCTCCCCATAATCTGAGAAATCCCGATAATGTTCCAGAAGGAGCTTCGTATTTTTGTATCTCTTATCGAACTTCGCTTTCTCTTCTTCCTTCACTTTCTGCTGGTAAGTATTTGTTGCCACCGCCGCAGCGATCTCCGCCGCCTTCTCCGCAATCGCTTCCAGCATTTCCTTACTCAGTGTTTGTCTTCCGCCATTCTTTCCCATCGGTAAAATCCTCCTTTTCGCTGATTGCCTTTTTCCTGCACTTCTGCTACAATATGTTTGCGAGACACATTGAGGATGGCCTTACTGATGGGCTGTCCTTTTCTTTTACTCTTCTATCCCTTCCGGTTCTCCCATATCTCTCGGACAATTTTCATCATCCGGATCTCCGCAGAGGCATTCCCCGCTATCGCTATCCCGATACGAACAGTGCCAACACCGGAAGGATTTATATGCTTCCTGCTTTGTCATTTTCTCCTCACTTCCCGCATGTAGCAAAATGAGAAATATATCCGATTCCGTCAGCAACCTCCGGACTGCATTTCTCTCCGGCAATTACCCTTCCATCCTGCGTAACAATTCTCTCTTTTCCTCCCGGAACCGCACGATAGCTTATCAATTCTGGATTTACCGGCATATTCTTTCCGGCTGCTGTCCGAATCCATAAAATCCGGTCCCCGCAATTTCTGCAATTTCCAAATGGATTATCAGTTCTCACCGTTCCTCACCTCCTCCACTTCTACATAATCGTATAAAATCTTTGCATATAGAATTTTCAAAACAGCTCCCCAGCGGGTTCTTGCCTTCATTCTTTTTTCGCAAGTTCTTTCCCCTTCGGGAACCGGTGTGTATGCTTTAATCTTCCACATATACTACTCCAAATCCACATTGATTCTGACTACTCTCTGACCGTTGATCTTTTTGTATTCTTCGACTGACATTTCCTGAATGTCTTCATCAATGCACACCTTCGCATCAATATAGTCCCCTTCTTCTGCTTCTTCCTGTGCTTCAGCCTCAACTCCGAATCCATCAGCATAAACATTCACTTCAAGCAACTGATCCGCTGGGTACTGTGCCAGTTCCTGAATCATTTCATATACTGTCATTTTTCCTTTCATCGTCAATTTCCTCCTTAAACTTTATTCCATACACCCGATACATCTCTTCAAATTTAGCCATCCCTACGGTATGCGCCTCTGTATGATGGATTCTGCACAAACATATCTTCCGATGGTTAGAGTCATCCACCTTTTCCCGATCATTCCCCATCCCGATGCTGTCTACATGATGAATTTCCCCATATCTTCCGCAAATAGCGCATCTTCTGTTCTTCAAGCAAGCCCATAGGTAATGATCTATATCATCCGTCCGGTTGCTCCCGAAATCCATCAACGGAATACCCATTTCAAGTGCCAGGTCCAACATAGTATTGATAAACTCCCTGGCTGTGTCCATTGTGCAGTCTGAAAGAGAAAACTCTTTGCAGCCAGTCCGGATAATATGTTCCAGCTTCAGCCTCTCCTTCATTTCCTCCGGTGCATACCCGGTAAAATCTGCAATATCCCGGATTGTGGCGTATGCTTTTTTTCTCTGCTCTGCGCTGATATGTCTTCCATCATCCAGCCAGATCATGCAATCTTTAATCCGTTTCTTTACTATTGCTTCTTCCAGATGCCGGTCCGGTATAAATATCTTCAAATGAGTACCATCCCGGTCCGGCTTGTAACCTGTTATGCCTGCGTACTCATACATCTACATCCCTCTCAATGTCGGTTTGGCTTCTCTATCTTTTCAATCTCCTCCAGTTCCGGGAATACCAGAATCTTTGACATTTCTTCCGCAAATTCCTTTGCTCCCTGGTTTTTCTGCTCAATCTGATCTGCCAAATAGCGAAGCACAATTACCAGCATACCCGCGTCCGATGTAGCATATGGCTGTATCGCATTTACAATTCTTTTAGAATAATAGTCGAACCCCTGAAGGAGCATTTTGATAGCTGCCTCTGTTTTCCCCTTCTCGATCAGGTTGTTCCCTCTATTCACAAAACTCTGCATCCTGTTCTTCATCGAACTCCTCCTTCTATTTTGCTGTCTGGATGATCTGACTTATGACTCCCTGTCGTTCCATGCAATAAATCCTTCTTCGGCATACACTCTTCCCCTGTTATTTTCATCCAGTCACTTACATTCTTTGTCATAGCCTCAAGCGTAACCCCTCCGTTTCGGATAAGAAAAGCGAAACGGTCTATCGGCGATGCCTCTAACAGTTTTTTCATGTACTTTTTCCGGATGCGCTTTTTCTTATGGTGGAATGCGTATGCTCGGTATCTTCTGATTAGCTTTTGCTGCCTATCGTAATCAGTTTGTACTGTCTTCTGAACTTCTTCTGGTTCATCAATAGGCTCTGTGGCTATCTGGATGCCCTCTGGTTCTTTTTTAGGATTCCCACGGATAAATTTATTGAGTATGTTCTTAAAAATCTCTGTAAGCCGCATATAAAACCTCCTTTTTCTGGCGGTTCAGCTTGATAGCTCAACCGCCTTTTCCTTACACTACATCCTCATATCCATATCCGTCATCCTCGTCTTCTTCATGGAAATCCTCAATCCTTGCCTCTCCATCTACCGGTCCCGGAAGCGCTCCTTCATCTATCACATCTCCCTCCAATAATGGAACTCCCGGTTCTTCTTCTCGGTTCATAGCCTCCTGGAAATCCGTATCAAAGATACTTCGCTGAGAGGTATTATTTACATAAGTCAAAACATATTCCTGCTTATCTTCATCCCATACCATCGCCATCTCCGGGTTTACGCTTCCTTTTTCCTCATTCTTGATGTTAATGGCGGATGTAACCTTGTGGTCGAATTTTGGTTTCAGAATCTTTCTGGTTTCTCCCTGAATAGCCGGATCATAGTTCGGTATAAATTCCGGAACCAGCTTAATATCAATCGTGATTGTTACCTTTCCATCCATGCTCTCTTTCTCTTTCATGGTTCCAAGCGCCCTCTGCAACACAATGTCAGCATCTCTTCTCAGCTTGTCAAAAGTATCTGCCTCAATTCGTAACTCCTTGTAATCCTCCATATCGCTCACTCTCCTATCTCAAATTTTCTATATGTTTCAGAATACATTCTTTGCATCCAGGTTCTCTATAACCTACGCACTCTCTTTCAAAATCAATTTCAGCATTATCATCCAGCGGACAAGAAAAGCAATGTCTCATAAATGCTTCAATCAACAGTTCTTCATTAGGTGTCATGTTCTCCTCCAATCTGCATAATCTTCACTTCTACTCTAGGCTGCTCCGAATAATATTTCCGGAACATCCCGTCCACGATCATTGCATCATCTCTGTATGCAATACCATTGAGGCTATCGCATATAACCTTTGCGATATTGTCGAAATCCGGTTTCTTTACCGGTCTGATTTTCCCCTCTATCATTTCCTGCCGTTTTTTCTTTGAAACGCTTTTCGGAATCCCATAAAAGGCAAAAATCCGAACATCCAGCATTGCTTCATCTGGAAACCGGAAGTTATCACACTGAACTCCGTATTCTGCTTTTACCTGATTCTCATACATCACTGTATTCTTTGGTGTGTAAGCTCTGGCGAAGGTCTTTTCTCCGTCAGCAGATTTTCTTACGGATACTCTCGGTCTTCCTTTCGCTTTTGGTTCTCCATATACAGTAAACTTAACCATCGCCGCACCTCCTACTGACTCTCTAGGCTGGATTCCTCCAGCTTAGCCTGAAGGCAGAGATAGTTACTTTTTCCTTTCTCTCTCGGAACCTTAATCTGCCGGACTGTATACCCGTTCTTTACCAAAATTCCAGATACCATCTGCCGGTCTTCCTGGGTATAAATTCTTAATTCTGCAATAGGATTAAACCCATCATGTGTTACTCCGAAGAATTCCTCTGGCTGGCAATTTAACGCCCTGGCTATATTCAACAGCGCCGAGCATGGAATATCAGTCGCACCACTCTCATAATTGCTTATGGCACTTTCTCCACGCCCAGACAATTCTGCCAGTCTTTTCTGTGTTATTTTCTTTTTTTCACGAATCTCTTTTATGTTCTGTCCAACACTCTTTACATCCATGTTATCCCTCCAGTATTTTTCTTGTTTCCTCGTACCTCTGAGCCGCCTCTCTTTTTCTCCATGACACTCCGGAAAACTCCATAGGGTAGCACATTTCAAATATTCTGTCATATATTCTGGCGTATCGAATATCAGTAGCTTCCTGCATCTGCCGCAAAGTCAGATTCGTTGTGAGAATCAACGGTTTCTTGGCTCTGTATCTGTTATCAATGATTCCATATACCTTCTCCAGAGCATAATCTGTGCTTCTTTCAGCCCCCAGGTCATCAATAATCAGTAACTTCACGCTATTCAGCTTATTGGTAAATGTCTCTTCCCTCTCCCTGTCGAATCCCTGCATTTCCTGCAATATCCGGACAAACGATGTCATTACAACCGATGTATTCGCCTCCAGAAGATAATTTGCAATGCAAGCTGCGGTATAGCTTTTCCCGGTTCCAACCGTTCCCCAAAAGAGCAGGCCCTGATTTCGCTCGTACATTTTACTAAATTCAATACAGTATTTTTTTGCCACCTTCAGATGCCTTTCGTTCCCGTTCCTGATCTGATAATTCGCAAAACAAGCCGTTCTAAAAGTATCATCCATCATGCTGCTAACTTTAGCCCTCTGGATACTCCGCATTTCTTCCTCCTTCTGCATCTGCTCTTTTTTCAATCTCTCTTCCTTAGCTCTACATTTGCACATTACCGGCACTTTTTTCGGTTTACCGTCAAACCAAATGATTTCTCGCTCTTTTCTGGTATTGCACTGCCCGCAATAAAGAAGACCATCGCTCCCGATGTAATCATCGGGCAGCGAACCTGCCGAATCCGCAATACTGGCAAGCACTTTTTCTGTAACTTCTCCTATCACTTTTCATCTACTCCTTCCACTGCCCGAATGGATTATCTTCCGGCGTTTTCTCTCCCTGGATTTCTTTTGACACTCCCTCCGGAGCCGGACGCTGTATCAATCCCGGATATTTCTCATTGACCTTATCTATTACCCAGTTCAGAATTGTCATGTAGTCACTCTTGTATGTCTTTCCGGTAGATCCTTTATAGAGATTCAGCACTTCGATAAATTTCTCGGTAGCCTTTTCTCCATAACCGTATACCAGCTTGCTATACTCTTCTTCCTTCAGCGAAACATACTCTGCATATTGCTTTTTCTCAACTTTCTTTTTCACTGTCTTTCTGGGTTTTTTCTTCGCATCCATCGGACTGTCCGTAGGAGCGTCCGGTGGACTGTCCGTAGGATTATCCTTCGGATTGCTTTCAGAGCTTTCCTCAATCTGTTCTTTTTTCATGATCTCAGCTTTTTTTCTGGCTCTTTCAGCCCGTTTTCGCTCTGCATCGTACTCCTTATTTTTCAGAAACTTATACCACTGTTCCTGCCATGTGTCCCAATCATGTAGGTATAAATCTCCTTCTTCATTTTCATCAATCCAGCGCTGTGAAATGAGGCTTTCTACAATTTCCATTTTATCCAGCCCTTCACTTAATCCATTTGAGAAAACCGCCTCTGCTACATCACTTTTATCACAACTACGAAGTTTCCCGGTCTGGTCTGCATTATTCAGCCCCCATAACCACAGAGAAACAAGGATTCCGAGAGCTTCTTTCTGCGAACATCCAATATCTTTTGCCAATTCTCGGAGTTTTCCTCCTACCACATGGTCATGTACGCTAATCCATGCCAATACCATCACCACCTTTTTGATGGCGGCAGAAATGTTTCCACCGCCATTTAGAACTACTCATTTTCTGATTCTACATCTTCAGAATGGCTTTCTTCCTGAGCCGCATTTTTCTTATCCGCTTCGATTCCATTTTTCAGAACAGCCATTGCTTCCTCAAACTGTTCTACTGTCATGTTCGTAGTTGAATCCAGGCCCATATTGTTGCAAATGTACTTTACAACTGCATTTCCTTTTTTCTTTCCGTAGAATCCAGTAGCAAGGTCAAAAAACTCCTGCCGCTGTTCCTGTGAAATGTAAACCACCTCGTCACATACAGTTCCGGCTGATCCTGTTGCGCCGGTATCAAGAACCTGTCCTTTCTCTGCATCCCGATCTGTGTAACCAAATTCTTCCGCCGTATATAATCCCTGGTAATCATCAGGGAACGCTGCTCTTACCGCCTGGGAAACTGCTACTTTTTCAATCATGGTGCATGGCTTGCTTCCCCAATTCGCCATAGGCTTTCCATCCTTGAACTTCTGGTATTCCTGAAGCGATACCTCTTTGAAAGTTTCCGTTTCCTTATTGTTCAGTTCATGATAAACTCTGCACCAGCCGCCCAGAAGCGTTTCTGATGGATAGAGGCAAGTCCCTTCTTTCTGTATGATTTCCTCGCCACGCTGAACAACGATTCCTGATTTCATACCATTGTAATTCGGATTCTTAAATGCCCTCTTCATATAGGTTTCTTTTCCAATAACCAGCTGCGCCGGTTCATTTCCGAACTTAATCAGATACACTTCTCCGTATACCAGCGGATTTAACTTCTGCGCCTGACAAGTCCGGATAAAGAACAGGACTTCCTGATCGGTTACTTTACCATTACCTCTTACCAAATAATTCTTGACTGTTTCCGGCTCCAGTTTTATTTCTACGCCACCAGCATCATACTTAACAACACTCAACATATTCTCTGCCATCTTGCTTACCTCCTGATACTCACTTTTACTGTTTCTTTATACTTGATTCCCGGAATCTGAATACTTCCCTTTGTCGCTCTAATAAGCCGCATGATTGCTTTTTCATCAACCGGTCTAATTTCCACTCCAGAAAATACAACCGGAACCTTTTCACGATCTATTGATTCAATCTCCCAATCTTTAGCTGTCCCGATACCCTTTGTCTTTGGTGTATTCATTACAACCGTTGTACTGGCGGCTACCGTTTCAACCATCTGTGCTTCTGCAAGAGCCATTTCTGCCTCCGCAAGATTACCAGCTTCCTCGGCAGCCGCTGCTTCACTCAGCTTCTTATCTCTTTCCGCTTCAGCCTCTAACCGCATCCGTTCTTCAAGCTCTCTCTTTTTTCTTTCCTGCTCTTTCTGGTATTCGGCAATATTTCTTTTCAAGATTCTTTCCGCCTCCTGAAGTGGTTTCAGCATCTCTTTTTCTCTGTCACATACCGCTTTATGTGCCTTGTAAGCGCTATCCTTCATTGGCTTAAAAAAATCTGTGACTACTTTTGCCTGAATCTTAATTTTCTGCCCAAATTCAGCTGCTTTTTCATAATCCTCATTGGTTAAGATTTTCAATTCTTTGGCTCGTCTCTCAACCAGGCTATTACTCTGCTGAAGTTCCTGCTCCTTCACTAGCTCTGCCGGCTTTTCTATCTTCGCTACTACTGCTTCCGTAACTTCCTTGCTCATAAAATCCTCCTATAAAAACTTTGCCATCTTTGCAATTCTTCTCAAAATCGCCGCTTCCGTACCCATCTTAGTTTCAGTCTGATAATCTTCGATCACTTCGTCAATCAGATCATCGGCATCCTCTTTGCTTATACAGGGACACTTCTGCAATGTAGCATTTCCTTTTTCCAATGCTGCTTTTACCAAGCACATAACATCCGAAGGTGTACCTTCAATTTCTGCTCTCATACCTTTTTCATCCGCAATAATCAATAACTTTGCTTTATTCGCCATCTTCGCATGACCTCCTATTTGTATTTTTGTATATGATTCCAAACTACCATCAAGGAAGAAAATACCTGCCAACTCTCTATGTCATTGGCTTTGTATCTTACCATCTGGTAGGAACCATCGCTCTTTAGATGTACGATAGCCTTTTCATCAAATCTAAATCCGTGACTCTCATACGCTCTCGCATAGGCTTCCAGTTGCACTCCGGTCAACATCCGATTTACTGTTGCTGATGTTTTGTAATCTATCAGTACCTTTTTGCCATCAATCACGCATGGCAAGTCTGCCGTTCCTGCATACCGTAAAAATTTGTGATACACTCTACTTTCCGTTGCCAACGGCTCCGGAGATTGCTCTTCCCAAAACTTCAGAAATGCTTCAAAATATCCTGCGTATCTCGGTTCAATATCCTCTATGCCGTACAGGGCAAAATTTTCAGCCGCATTATGTATCGCTGTTCCTCTTTCCGCCGCCATCTGCATAACACTTTCGTCTATCCCACGGTACAACGCTTCGTCTAGCGGTTTCATCACTGTTGTAACACTCGGAAGAAGCTGCCCTCCCAATGTATAAATATGGCGCTTATCCTCAAATCTCAGTTCTGGGAAAAATGGAAGCCCTTTCTCATTCAATTCCATCTATACCATCTCCGCTATTGTAAATTTCTCTCCAAACAGTTCCAGCATTTCTGATACCGTCATATCATCCATGCAATCCTCGCATATCGGTCCTTTTTCACTGTCATAAAACCTTTCGCCTTCAAATATCCCTACGCCGCACTCCTTGCACTTCACAACCGGTTTCGGTTCTGGTGCATTCGGACATCTGCTATCGCAAGGTGTCTTCAAACAAAGACTACACATATTCCGATCCCTCCATTCTTGCTATAACTACTCCTATTTTCATAATTACCATGCCGATAATCGCTCCAACCAAAGGAATCTTCCATTCCGGACCATCCAGCGCCGAACCCATGAAGAGGACCAGAAAAAAGCCAGTTCCTATAACCTTCTCGCCTATCATGATTCGTTTCTTCTTTCGTCTTCTCACTGTGCCACTTTCCTTTCTTTCCAAAATATCGGCGTTACGAATAATCCAATGTCTATATCGCTTGTTTTTTCGCAAGCCTCTTCTAACTCCTCAACTGTCTCAATACCAAACTCGGTTTTCAGATACTCTTTTGTTTTCTCAACATCCACGAGCATCGCCACCTTTCTTTATCAGCTTTTCCTTTATCAGCCGTAATTCGCTGATAGATACTGCCAACTTGTCCAGTTCTTTTGATACAGCCGTAAAATCATCTTCTTCATCCGGAGATATTTTCCCATCTTCAGCTATCTCCAGAAGCTCTCTGCGCATCTCTTCGATGTCTTTTTCATCCAACTTTGCTATTATTCCAACCGTTACTGCTTCCAGCGTTTTAATCTCCGCCGATACCGGCTGCTGTTTTCCAAGAGGACACTGTTCTAAACAATACAGATTTTTCAACTGCGGTGCCCCGTAAACATCCGCCATCATCATTATCAAATCCAGAGGTGGTACTGTGATTCCCCTCTCATAATTTGCTAAAGACGAAACAGAAATACCGAAATATTCTGCCGCACTTTCCCGGCTTTTGAGATATACATTGTTCTTTGCTGCCAAAATCCTACACTGGAAGTAGATGCTTATGCCCGTATTTACACATCCACAATCCATGTTCTTTTTTCTCCTTGTCTGCTAAACTAAACCTAAATGATACCGAGGCCCGAAAGAATTTTGTTCAAGTCCTCAAACTTACCGTTCGGTAAGTTGTTGTCATAAAAAATGGCGTTCATCTCATCGTATGACAGCCCGTAAAATTCAGATAATGCAATCACTTCATCTGGCTTGAACTTAACTTCTCCCCTTTCCTTTTTGCTGTATGAAACAATCGACTTCCCGATTACTTCAGCCAGCTTTTCAAGGGGAATCCTCCTTCCGGCCCGAAGCTCCCGGAGCCTTGTGCTATCCATTCCTGCACCTCCTTTGTTTATTGATTATGTCATCATCTTATCTTACCGCATGGTAATTGTCAATAATGAAATTATATTTTTTGTAAGTATTATTTACTGTTCGGTAATTATACGATATGATACTTCAGAGGTGATACTATGAAAGATTTTCCCAATATTTTATACAGCCTACTTAGACAGCGTGGCATGACACAAAAGATGCTCGCAGACAAGGCGCATACAACCGAAGCAACCATTTCCCGGTATCTAACCGATACAAAGCGAATGCCACGAGCTGATCTGATTGTTTCCATCGCAGAAGCCCTGGATGTAAGTACAGATTATCTTCTTGGACTCAGCCCGATTGCCTCTAGGCAATCTTTATCTCCTGAGATGGAAGAATTGTTTTCCTGCTACTCCAAAGCATCAGAAAGTGATCGTAAGGTTATCTGGGCGGTTTTGGACAAATATCAGGCTGTTGATTTCAAGATAGCTGCATCCGGACAAGATCAATGGAATCCAAACGATTCATCTTCTCGTCAGGCAGCTATAAAAAAATTCGAGGACGAATAGAGTACGATCTTCATATCGTCACATACCATTCTGTCTCCCTACGGATGGAACTGAACATCTGGCAATTACAAGAACTGTTCAGCAAAAAGGCTTTTTCCTTTTTCAGCAAACGCCTTAATTCTTATGTGATTGCCTATAATGATGTTCTTCCGCTAACAGAGGCGGTCTATCAGGTATTTCACGAAATAGGTCATATCTATTACGGCCATATATCTCCAGGCAATAGCATTGCTATTTCTCTGGAATCGCAAGAACGGGTGGCAAATCATTTTGCCGCCTTTATTTTTTCAAAGATTGGAGGTGCAAAAATCATGAAAACTTTGACCGGAAACGAACACTTTACCTACGAAGGTATGCCTGCCGGGATCTTACTTAGTGACTTCTGGGCGTGGAACTCTTCTGATCTGCTGAACAATACCCTTCGTGGAGCATTGGCTGAGTTCCTCGTTGCTTCTGCAATAGGCATTGATACCAGCGAAGCCCGTCAGGACTGGACTCCCTATGATTTACTTTCTCCTTCTGGGAGAAAAATCGAAGTCAAATGCTCCGCATATCTCCAGAGTTGGAATGCTGATCGTCTTTCAAAGATACAGTTCAGCATCCGCCCAGCTCGATCATGGGATTCCGAAAATGACTTTAGCGATGATGTCAAAAGATGGTCCGACCTTTATGTGTTCTGCTTATACGCAAGCAAAGACCGGAGCGAAACACCGCTTCAGCTTGAACAGTGGGAATTTTATCTTCTGCCTACATCAGTTCTTAACACCCGATGCAAGGATCAGAAAAGCATTTCCCTCAGTTCGCTCCTTTCTCTTTCTCCTACGAAAGCTACATTCGAGGAATTGAAAGAGGCAGTCGAAAATCTGGACTTAGGCTCTACCCCCCCCCAAGAACATCTGTTCTGATTTTTGTATCTCATTTTTTATCGCCATAGCCTGATGCGACATTCTGTTGCGTTACGGCGTGGCAGAAAGGAAAACATCATGGAAGAAAAAATACTTATTCAAGGAACTTGCAACCGTATAAAGGGTGCTTTTGTCGAAAACGGATACGGTCTTTTAACAAACCAAAGACTTATATACTCTAAACACAGTCTTGCAAAAATCGCTGCTATGGGTGTTCTTGTGAATCTCACTCAGGGAAGTTACGAATTTGACATTCCGCTTTCAGACATTTCATCTGTCCAAGAGAAAAAGCGCTTATTCAGCAAGATGCTTTTGATTACTACTACTTCTGGAGAAGAGTATAGCTTCTACTTCACGAAACTTATGGAGTGGAAAATTCATCTGTCAAACCTTCTTCCAGGGAAGGTAATATAAAACAATTCGTCCGTAGGACTGTCCATCGGATTGTCCTCGTACGGACTATATATTTATATATAGATATATAGGTAATGGTACTGGTAATGGTTACATCGGATTATCCACCGGACTGTCCGTAGGATTATCCGCCGGACAACCTTAAAATTCTTTATTTTACAGTGTTTCTATTTTTTTGCTGCCAAGTATGATCTTGTGCCATGCAATACGCCGGTTCCGTAACCATTGCAACGCAAGCAAAATATTTTCGTGACAGTCCTACGGACTATCCGCCGGATTATCCGTAGGACGATTTTAGGAGGTTATCATGGCTTTCAAGAAAACAATAGATACCATGCCGACTCTCTGCCGCCGTGTGGCTATTTATATTCGTGTTTCTACTAATCATCAGATAGACCGGGATTCTCTTCCGCTGCAACGGGAAGAGTTGATAAACTATGCTAAATATGTTTTGAATATTGAAGATTATGAAGTGTTTGAAGATGCCGGTTTTTCTGCAAAAAATACAGACCGACCAGATTATCAGCGTATGATGAAGATGATTCGTTCTGGGCTTTTCTCTCATGTGCTTGTCTGGAAGCTGGATCGTATTTCCAGAAATCTTCTTGACTTTGCCGCTATGTATGAAGAGTTGAAGCGTCTTAATGTAACTTTCGTAAGCAAGAACGAGCAGTTCGATACCAGTACCGCAATGGGCGAAGCTATGCTTAAAATCATTCTCGTTTTTGCGGAGCTGGAGCGTAAAATGACCTCTGAGCGTGTAACCGCCACAATGCTATCCAGAGCAGCTTCTGGCAAATGGAACGGTGGACGCATCCCGTACGGATTTTCCTACAACTATGATACCAGGGAATTTTCTATCTGTTCCGAAGAACAGAAAGTCGTATTGCTTATGTGCGACTTCTACGAGTCCAGCCATTCACTTCTGTATGTTTCCAGAAAGCTGAACGAACTCGGACACCGGACAAGAGCCGGTAATCTATGGAGTCCTGTTCAGGTACATAAAATCCTTGTAAATCCATTCAGTATCGGAGATTATGTATACAACCAAACATCTCTCAGCACTGGAACTCAGATTCCGAATAAGGAGGAGGATTTCATCGTGTTTGAAAACCATCATCCTGCTTTGTTCCCAAAAGAACGCCAGCAAAAAATTGTGTCTCAACTTTCCAGAAACTCACGCCTCAAATCAGGCAGCAATGTCTCTGTAAAGCGGAAAAATATCCATGTGTTTTCCGGTATGATTTTCTGTGAAAACTGCGGTCAGATGCTTACCAGTAGCACCGGGAGGGCGCTGAGTGGTGACGGATGGCGACCATCTATCTACCTTTGCCCTTCCAAACGAAGACACATTTCTGAAGGATGCCACGATACAACAGATTCTACTGTCGGAGAATTTACTATCAACTTTATACTGAATATGCTAAACGCTCAACGGAATTTTGCATTGATCCGCACCCAGGAAGACCTTCAGCGTATGCTTTTGTATGGAAAAGTATTCGATAATGTGGATCATCTTGGCGAAGAAGGTATCAAAGAAATGTTTACTGTCCTATCTGAGAATTTGCCGGAAAACACAAAATCTGGACTTAAAAAGAAATCAAGGAAACCGGCAGCCAATCCAGAAGTAACTAAACTGAAAAAAGAACAGCAGAAATTGGAGCGAGCTATGGAGCGCCTGAAACGGCTTTATATGTATTCAGAGGATTCCATAAGCGAACAGGAATACATAACCGAACGCAACCGTATCTCTGAGTCATATGAAGACATAGAAATAAGGCTTTCTGAAATAAGCACTTGCGAACGCACCGAGAGATCCATCTCGGATCAAGACTTTATCCGTCAAGCCACTGCTTTCATTATCTCAAAGAAACTCTCCGGCAGTTCATATATAAATTATCGCCGTTTGGCAGCAAATACCGATGTGCAAATTTTGAAGGATTTCTTCAATTCCATCATCGACAGTATCACTATCAATTCAAACGGGCAGATCGGCAGTATTGTGTTCAAAAACGGTTTGCTTCACCGTTTCATCTATTCTTCAGTTGACAAGAGCCAGGAATAATAACTTCCAGGCTCTTTTTCGTATCAACTATTCAGTTTATTTTTGGTGTCATTGTATAAACATCGCATCCCCAAA
>OLND01000325.1_pt1 | contig 61261 bp, 45 predicted proteins | sample 1672031 | NCBI WGS metagenome assembly OLND01 (sample SAMEA3136638, study PRJEB25190) | human gut metagenome | biome: human gut; feature: human-associated habitat; material: faeces | place: Austria | collected 2013 | reverse complement strand
GGAACGCATTTTTAATTGCAGATAAATATTTGTTTTGACCGCACCATGCACCAGCACGACCTAAGACATCTGCCATTTTGTCCATAATTATTTCCTCCCTTAATTAATTTTGACATGATTATCATAACGTGACATTTTTCTTTGTTAAAGGCTTACATTAGTTTTTGTTTTTTATTTACAACATTCTTTTTAACTTTTTAAAATGATGTAATTTATTTACATGTCTATATATAAAAAATCATTTGCAGCTGCAAATGATTTTCGTGTCATTTCCGCAAGTAGTCAAAAAAATACGGAAGGTATTTAATTTATTAAGTAAATGACAATCTTTATTTTATATATAGGATAAAAATTGTATACCTTTTTAAAATATTTAGAGAGTTATTTTCATTAATTTCTTCTAATTAAATAAAGAATGTAATTTATTTACAAAAAAGATGACTTACATCACCTTTTTTATCTATATTATTAAAAGATAATATTTCTTATATGATTTAGTCTAAAATTGGGAAGTTACGATTTAATCGTTAAAGGGATATAACAACATTATCTTTTAATAGCAAAATTATTTATCTAATTGATAGAATGAATCAACGCCACCATATAAGCTTTGTTTTCCTAATTCATCTTCAATTCTTAATAATTGATTGTATTTAGCAATACGGTCTGTTCTTGATGCAGAACCAGTTTTATTTTGTCCAGCATTTGTAGCTACAGCAATATCAGCAATTGTTGTATCTTCTGTTTCACCGGATCTATGAGAAACAACAGCAGTATAGTTTGCTTTTTGAGCCATTTGAATAGCTTCCAGTGTTTCAGTTAAAGTACCAATTTGGTTAACTTTAATTAAGATAGAGTTTGCAGTTTTCTTAGCAATACCTTCTTGTAAACGTTTTGTATTTGTTACAAAGAAGTCATCCCCTACTAATTGTACTTTTTTACCTAATTTTTCAGTTAAATATTTCCATCCGTCCCAGTCATCTTGATCAAGACCATCTTCGATAGAAATAATTGGGTATTTTTCAACAAGTTCACCGTAGAAATCAACTAACTCTTTTGAAGTAAATGTTCTATTTCCTTCACCCGGTAAAACATATTTACCATCTTTATAGAATTCTGAACTAGCAACATCCATTGCAAGTTTAACATCTACACCTGGTTTATAACCTGCTTTTTCAATAGCTTCGATAACTGTTTGAATAGCTTCTTCATTTGATTTTAAGTTAGGAGCAAATCCACCTTCGTCACCTACAGCAGTATTTAATCCTTTATCATGTAATACAGCTTTTAAATTATGGAATACTTCAGCACCCATACGAATCGCTTCTTTGAATGTAGGAGCTGAAACTGGCATAATCATAAATTCTTGGAAATCAATGTTGTTATCAGCATGTGCTCCACCATTGATAATATTCATCATTGGTGTAGGAATAACATGAGCATTTGCTCCACCAATATAACGATATAATGGCATACCTAATGAATCAGCAGCACATTTAGCAACGGCAAGAGAAACACCTAAGATAGCATTTGCTCCAAGTTTTCCTTTATTATCTGTACCATCTAATTCAATCATTGCCTGATCGATTTCTCTTTGAGCAAAAACGTCATACCCTAATAATTCAGGAGCAATCACTTCGTTTACATTTTTAACAGCCTGTAAAACACCTTTACCTAAATAACGTGATTTATCTCCATCTCTTAATTCTACTGCTTCATAAATTCCTGTAGAAGCTCCACTTGGTACGATTGCTCTACCAAAAGCTCCACATTCACTTCTAACTTCAACTTCAACAGTTGGATTTCCACGAGAGTCTAATACTTCGCGTGCTTTAATACTTTGAATTAAATCCATTTTAATACTTCCTTCTTTCATTTTTGTTTTGTTTGTGTTTGTGATTGTGATTTTTGTTTGTAATCTGGTATCAATAAAAAATGATTTATTAACACGAAGTTAGCTGTAACTAACTGTCTATAAGTTAGCATATACTAACCTTGTGTGTCAACCCTTTTTGACTACTTTTTTTCAACTTCAAATACTATTTTGTCCCTTTTTTTATAAAATATTCTTTGATAGATACAAAAAAATTTCTTTTTTCATTTATTTATCTTTCTTGTTTCATTGACTTTCTTTAATCGACACTTTATAATTTGTTCAGGTGAATTCCTTCACCTGAAGGAAGAAATTTATGTAGTTTTACGTTATTTCTTTTTTAATGTTTGTGATCATTAATGTGATGAAAGGAGAAAATAAAAAATGATTTATTCACATGAAGTTGAAGAAATGTGCACTGTAAATCGTGGTGCATCACACGGATGTGCTCCTATTCCTGAAGAAGGAAAATGGGTATATTCAAGAGAAATCAAAGATATTTCTGGTTTAACACATGGTATTGGTTGGTGTGCTCCACAACAAGGTGCATGTAAACTTACTTTAAATGTTAAAGAAGGTATCATTGAAGAAGCATTAATCGAAACTGTTGGATGCTCAGGTATGACTCACTCTGCTGCTATGGCTAGTGAAGCATTAGTTGGTAAAACTTTATTAGAAGGTTTAAATACTGACTTAGTTTGTGACGCTATTAACACAGCTATGAGAGAATTATTCTTACAAATCGTTTATGGACGTACTCAATCAGCATTCTCTGAAGGTGGATTACCTGTAGGTGCTGGTCTTGAAGACTTAGGTAAAGGTTTAAGATCAATGGTAGGTACATCATACTCTACTAAATTAAAAGGACCTCGTTACTTAGAATTAACTGAAGGTTACATTACTCGTATCGCTTTAGATACAAATGATGAAATTATCGGTTACGAATTCGTTAACTTAGGTAGAATGATGGAAATGATTAAAGATGGAAAAGATGCTAATGAAGCTTTAGAAGCTGCTAAAGGTAACTACGGTAGATTCAACGATGCTGCTAAATACATCGATCCAAGAAAAGAATAATAGGAGGATACGAAAAAATGGCATTATTTGAAAGTTATGAAAGAAGAATTGATCAAATTAACGCTGCATTAGCTAAATATGATATCAAATCAATCGAAGAAGCAAAAGCTATTTGTGATGAAAAAGGTATCAACGTTTATGATATCGTAAAATCTACACAACCAATTTGTTTCGAAAACGCTTGTTGGGCATATACAGTTGGTGCTGCTATGGCAATTAAAAATGGTGATACTAAAGCAGAAGATGCTGCTAAAACAATCGGTGTTGGATTACAATCATTCTGTATTCCAGGATCTGTTGCTGATGATCGTAAAGTAGGTTTAGGTCATGGTAACTTAGGAGCAATGTTATTAAACGAAAATACTCAATGTTTCGCTTTCTTAGCTGGACATGAATCTTTCGCTGCTGCTGAAGGTGCAATCAAAATTGCTGAAAAAGCTAACAAAGTAAGAAAAAATCCATTAAGAGTTATCTTAAATGGTTTAGGAAAAGATGCTGCTAAAATCATCTCAAGAATCAATGGTTTCACTTATGTAGAAACTCAATTCGATTATTTCACTGGAGAAGTTAAAGAAGTATCTAGAACTGCTTATAGTGATGGTCCACGTGCTAAAGTTAACTGCTATGGTGCAGATGACGTACGTGAAGGTGTTGCTATCATGCATAAAGAAGGTGTAGATGTATCAATCACTGGTAACTCTACTAACCCTACTCGTTTCCAACATCCTGTTGCTGGAACATACAAAAAAGAATGTATTGAACAAGGTAAAAAATACTTCTCAGTTGCATCTGGTGGTGGAACTGGACGTACTTTACATCCTGATAACATGGCTGCTGGTCCTGCTTCTTATGGTATGACTGATACTATGGGACGTATGCACAGTGATGCTCAATTTGCTGGTTCTTCATCAGTTCCTGCTCACGTAGAAATGATGGGATTAATCGGTATGGGTAACAACCCAATGGTTGGAGCTACTGTAGCTGTTGCTGTTGCTATCGAAGAAGCTTGTAAATAATTAGGATTTCCCTAAAAAGAGCTAAAAAGTCTTGATTTTATCAAGGCTTTTTTAATTTTTAACCATCTTAATTTTTTATGAATTTTCGATTAAAAACTGTTAAAACTTTATGAAACCCCTAAAGATTTTCTCGGTTACTAACATATTACTAACACGTTACTAACACAGCTTTTAACAAATGACTAACATACTACTAACAAATCAAAATGTAAAATAAGTCCTATTTATCTATGTTTTTTCAACCTTCCTATAAGTCGGTTGGAGCGCTGTGGGAGCTCTTTAGATTTTGTTGGTTGTTTTCAGTTACTAACATATTACTAACAAATCAAATTTTGAACTCTCCTTTTACATAGTTTGATTGAAACAATCTTGACTATGTAGAAAGGAGATTTTTTTATGCGCAAAAGCAAAGTTATTGCGATTACCAATCAGAAAGGAGGTGTGGGCAAAACTGTTACTTCTGTTTCCTTGGGTGCATGTCTTGCAAGAGATAAAAAGAAAGTCCTCATTGTTGATTTTGATCCACAAGGAAGTCTGACAAAAGGTTTAGGTTATCGTGATTCGAATTCCTATCCTTACAGTATCAAGGATGTCTTATTTAATGAAATAAATGAAACTTCAATGAACTATAAGGATGCCGTCATTCATACAGATGAAAGTTTTGATTTATTACCTGCAAATATTTCACTTTCAGGTGCTGATATTCAACTTTCAAATGTAATGAGTCGTGAAACAATCTTTAAAAGAGTTATCGATACACTCAAAGAGGATTATGATTATGTTTTGATTGACAGCAATCCTGCTTTAAATCTATTTACTATCAATGGTTTGGTTGCTGCTGACAGTGTCATTATTCCAGTTCAGGCTGAACCATATGCCTGTGATGGTTTAAATGACCTACTTCATACGATTGCAACTGCAAAAAAACAAATCAATCCAGATTTAAAGATTGATGGAATACTCATTACAATGACAGATGCAAGAACAAATTTATCAAAGCATATTGCCAATGAAGTTCGTGAAAATTATGGACAGCATATCAGAGTATTCAAAACTGAAATACCTCGTGTCGTTAAGACTAGTGAAGCATCATTGAGCGGTCAAAGTCCCGTCAAGTATGCTCCTAACAGCGAGTCTACCCTCGCCTATCAACGTTTAGCAAAGGAGGTCGAACAAATTGACAAAACCATTGCCAAAAATAAACACGAGTTCTCTCGATGATCTCTTTACCACAGAAGAACAGCGTCAAGAAGCAAAGCTTGAAAAAGTCGTCAAAATACCAATTGAAGATATTGTAGATTTCAAAAAGCATCCATTCAATGTTAGATTAGATGAAGAAATGGAATCATTAATAAAAAGCGTTCAAGAAAATGGTATTTTAGTTCCTGTTCTTGTCCGTCCAAATCAAAAAGGTAATGGATATGAAATGGTATCCGGACACAGACGTAAGTTTGCCATGATTAAAAATGGTGCAACTGAAATAGATGCAATCGTTCGTGACCTAGATGATGACCAAGCAACAATCATTATGGTCGATTCCAATATTCAAAGGGAAAATATTCTTCCTTCTGAAAGAGGATTTGCCTACAAGATGAAACTGGACGCTATGAAACGTCAAGCTGGTAGACCTTTAAAAAATGTGTCCCAAGTTGGGACAAATATTCGTTCTGATCAATTACTTGCCGATGAGGTTGGAGAGAGTAGAAATCAAATACAAAGATATATCAGACTCACTTATCTTGTTAAACCATTGAGAGATATGGTCGATGGAATAAGTGAAGACGGGTTCAAGATAGCAATGAATCCAGCGTATGAATTATCATTTTTAAAAGTAGCTGAACAAAATGATTTGGTTCAATGTATTCAAGATACACTAGCAACACCATCTCTTGCTCAAGCTCAAGAACTTAAACGATTAAGTCAAAAAAATGAACTTGATAAAGATAAAATGGTAGACATGTTGATGGATGTCAAACCGAATCAAAAAGAAAAACTCAGTCTCAAGATGGAGGAAATCAATAAATACTTTCCAAAATCTTATACACCGATGCAAAAGAAAGATATTATCATAAAATTGCTGGGTGATTGGGCAAAAAGAAAAGATAAATCCATGGAAAGATAACAAATGTAAAAATTTTTTAATTGTACATGTGACATTTTTAAACTTTAAGTAGCTTTGGAAATGCTAAAAAATGTTCCATGATTTACCGTACACTTGGGGAATGTACGCTCTTTGCGCCCAAAAACGTGACTGTGTTTTCCCCCTAAAACCCCCTTTCCTACTTACCGGAAAGAATGTTTAATATGAGTAGAAGTATAAAAAAATAAGTTATAATTGTTATTTATATTAGAATATATAAAGCATCATACATTCGTTATTTAAAACTAATAGAAGTAAAATCAAATTAGAAATAAAGAAACGAAATGGAGATGAAAAAAATGAAAAAGAAAATCATTTTAAGTTTAGTATTTAGTTTGTTAGTAATATGTAATGCTTTACCACTTCACAATTCTAACAATGATCTAAAGAATGAACAGTCAGTTCAAATCAGTCATAAGAAAATAATCAGTAATAAAACTAAGAAATCACAAACAAAAAAAGAAATTATTCCTACTGAAAAAACCGAAAATAAAGAAAACTCTTTAGAACAAGATTTAGAAGAAAATAATAATACATCAAAAATTGATACACCTAATATTAATCAAGAAACACCTTCCAATCCAAAACAAATACAGACTAATGAAACAAAAACAAATACTTCAACATCAAAGAGTAAAGCAAATCAAACTGAACAAAATAAAGAAGCACAAAATCAAAATGAAAATAAAAATTCTAATATAACAACAAATCAACCATCTGTTCCAAAAGAGAACGTTCCGACAAATGGTACTGGTAATGCTTCTCAAGAAAAACCAAAACAAGATACTCCTCCATCACAAAAGTATTACTTTGCAAAATGTGATTGTGGTTATATGGTAGAAAGTCATATATCAATGGACGATGCTATTAATAAATTATTTGCTGCTGGTCATGGCAACTCATATGAACATTCAGGATATGTAGCAGGTGGAGATTTAGATTAACTTTTTAATGAATCACTCTAAGTTGATCTTAACAAACTTAAACGAACTAGGCAGAAATTCGCATTCTGTCTTTTTTATTAGAAAAATTAATAACTTTTAATTTAAAAAAATCGAAAGGAATTGTTTAAAATGATCAATCAAAATTTAATTAAACGAATAAGTAAAATATTCTTGGTATTGACGATGATATTTTCTATGTGTTTTCCAACAGGAAATCAAAATATAGTTAATGCCTATGATGTAAATATTCCTCAGCAATTTACAAGAGTCAAAAGCATTAAGTATCCTGAGTGGTGGAGAAGAAAATGCCCTTCTATTTCTAAACAATGGTCAACTGTGATGTGTAAATACAAAGACAACTGGTCATATTGTTTAGAAGCAAGTAAACATACACCTGTTGCAGGTGCTTATACCTCTCAAGTAATTGAAAACAACGTAATGGTTAGAAAATTACTTTACTATGGATTTGGAGGTCCAGGTGCTAGTGATGCCAATGGCGGATTAGATGGCAATCCAAATGATGGCAAAGGATGTGGAGCATTAACTGATGATGGATTAGGTTATGAAGAAACTGCATATCTTTATACACACGTTCTTCTCAGCCTTGCATACAGCGGTGATTTATGTGGAGCAAACATGGATGAACTTGAATCATTAGGTATTGGTCTTAAAGGTCTTTACAATTACATTTCTTCATTACCTGAACCAAGTAAAGCAAGTTTTAATGGTCAAACAAGAGCAACTTTTAAAGCAACATTTGATAAAACTACAAAGTCTCAAAAAACAAATACTGTTTCTTTTGATGGTGGAAGCAATTCAACAATCAATATTCCTCTTCAAAGCAACGTAACATTACACAAAGTATCTACTGGAACTAGTCAAACTGGTGGAACTGTTGTCGTACATGGTGGTCAAAGCTTTTATTTCACTGCTCCATGTAAAAACAGTCCAACAAATTATCAAACAGGTAACATTGCCGGAGAAAACTGTGCAAGATTTACAGCTCTAGCTATAGTACCTGGTGGAGACAAACAAACTCATGGTTCATGGGCTATGGATCCAGCCTACTTGGATTTAAATATCAACTGGTTGGACTTTGGAAGTATTGAAATCAATAAAACAAATACAAACAAAGATTTGATTGATGGTGCTGAATTTAATTTAAAATCAACTTCATATGATGGATACAATGAAAATATCACAGTGAAAAATGGAAAAATCATTGTAGAAGATTTACTTGTTGGAACATATCAACTTAAAGAATTAAATGCTCCTGATGGGTATCTATTAAACACTGATACTTTTACTATTACTGTTGAAAAAGATAAAACTACTGTTCAACCAGTTATGGATCAAGAGCCAACAGGAAAAATTGAATTTCAAAAAGAAATTGACGCTTCAAAAACAAATGGTTTATTAGGTGATGCAAACGTTAAAGATGTCACTTTCAAATTATATGCTAAAGAAAAGATCATGAATAAAGCAGGAACTGTTAAATTCTATGATAAGGATGACGTTGTTTCTACTTCTAAAACTGATAAAAATGGAAAGATTATATGGGACAATCTTCCTCTTGGAAAATATTATATTCAAGAATCAAAATCTAATGATTCATTAGTCATCAATGATGAAAAAATCAATGTCTCTATTGATTACGAAGGTCAAACCGTTTCAAAAGTATCAAGAGATGCTAAAGGGACAAACCGTGTCAATATACAAAAAATCCAAGTATTTAAATCAGGAGAAAAAGATGGAATTTCCGGACTCGTCAAAGGTCTACAAGGTGCAGAATTCACTTTCCGTTTAAAAAGTGAAGTTGACCACGTTGGTTGGGACAATGCTACTGTATATGCTGTGATTACAACTGACTCAGATGGAAAAGCAAATACTCCTTACTTACCATATGGTAAATATATCGTTAGAGAAACAAAAACTCCTAAAGATTATATTACTGCTCCTGACTTTATGGTTTCCATTACTGATGATTACACTGAATATAAAGACGTGGAACAAGTAAAAAGAATCAATATCAACAACAGACCTTTTACTTCTCAATTAAAGATCATCAAAGTTGATAAAGAAACAGGAAAAACCGTTACATTGAATGGTGCTTCTTTTAAAATCAAAGATGCTCAAGGAAATTATGTAACTCAAAAAGTAGCAGGAAAAAAATATGACACATTTACAACCAACTCTAAAAATGTTGTTACTGTAAAAGATACTGAAGAAGGAACTGTTACCCTTCCATTACAACTAGATGCAGGAACTTATACGATTGAAGAAATCAAAACACCAAAAGGATTTTTGGATTTAGATAATCCTATCCAGTTTACAATTACAAATACTAGAGATTATGATAAAGACGAAGATGAAGATCCTATTTTAACAATTAAAGTTAAAAACGCTCAACCTAAAGCTGAAATCAAAATCAACAAAACAATTACTGATTTAGATACTGATAAAGATTTAGTAGACAGATCTGATCTTTCTAAAATCCAATTTGTATTGAAAGCTAAAGATGATATCTACAGTTCAATTGATGGTTCTCTTTTATTTAAAAAAGATCAAAATATTTCTTTAAAAGAATCAAAAGCAACATTACTTGCTGGTAAAGAAATCAAAGATGGATTATTTGCCTTATCAAATGATGGCCATTTACAAATTACAAATTTACCAATGAGTTCTACAGATGCTTCTTATTATTTACAAGAAGTAAAAACGATTGATGGATGTGTCTTAAATTCTAAAAAATATGATGTTACTTTCAAACAAACTGACACTAGAACTCAACTTTATTCTAAGACATTCAACATTGAAAATAAAACAACACATTTTGAATTTAATAAAACAGACATTACAGGTGATAAAGAAGTAGCAGGTGCTACATTAACAATCAAAGATGATCAAGGCAAAGTCGTAGATGAATGGATTTCAAATTATAAAGCTCATTCTATTGAAGGACTTATTGTTGGAAAAACATATACTTTAACTGAAACAATTGCAGCTAAAGATTATGTTAAAGCTACAGATATTATTTTTACCGTTAAGAACTCTAGTAAACTAGAAACTGTAACTATGAAAGATAAACAAGTTGCTTTTTCAAAAACTGATATTACTGGCGAAAATGAAATTGAAGGCGCAACTATTACTGTAAGTGAAAAACAAACTGGAAAAGTAGTTGACGAATGGGTTTCTGAAAAGAAAAAACATTTAATCAACGGTCTTGAAGAAGGAAAATCTTATATTCTTTCTGAAAAAATTTCGCCTGAAGAATTTGTCAAATCTAGTGATATTGAATTTACTGTAACGAAAGAAAAAACCAATCAAAAAATCATCATGAAAGATAAACAAGTTTCTATTTCTAAATCAACAGTTGGTGGTAGCGAAGTCGTTGGTGCTACAATGCAAATTCTAGATCAAGATGGAAACATCATAGACGAATGGATTTCTGAAGGAAAAGAACATTTTGCAAATAATTTAGAAGAAGGAAAATCTTATATTTTACATGAAGATTTATCCCCTCTTGGCTTAAACTTAGCAAATGACATAGAATTTGAAGTAACCTTTGACAAAGTAAATCAAAAAGTTGAAATGATTGACACTATCAATGAAGTTTCTAAAGTCAAAGAAAATGGAAAACTATTAAAAGGTGCTGAATTAACTGTTGTTTCAAACAAAACAAAACAAATAGTAGACAAATGGACTACTGGACAACATGTATTTGATGTAACTAAAGATATGCAATCTCAAATCAAAGAAAATAAGAAAGCTGAAGGAATGTATATCGATGAAGATGATTCTACTATCACGTACAGTATTTCAAAAAATAAAGATCGTGATGATTATAGATTGGTATTTGTAAAAGATGGAACAACAACTTATGCTAATATTGACCTAGATGGTAACGAAACATCTCACATGATTGAAGGTCTAATTGCTGGTGAAGAATATGTTTTAAGAGAAACAAAAACACCTAATGGATATGCTACTAGCAAAGAACAAACGTTCAAAGTTGAAGAAAATAAAGATATTTCTTTAACTTTGATTGATGAAGATATCAAAGTTCAAATCAGCAAACAAGATATTACAAACAAAAAAGAAATCGAAGGCGCTAAATTAAAAGTTGTAGATAAGGATGGAAATAACATCGATGAATGGACATCTGGTAAAGAACCACATATGATTAAAAACTTAAATGTTGGAGAATCTTATACACTTATTGAAGAAACTGCTCCACAAGGTTATAAGATTGCTGAATCAATTGATTTTAAAATTGAAGATACAGGAGCTATTCAACATGTTGTTATGTATGATGAACATCTTCCAGTAAAAGTAAAAACTGGTGATGATAACTCATATCAATATTGGATTGTCTCAGGTCTTTTAAGTTTAGCTGCATTATTAATTATCAGATTCAAAGTTAAAAGAGAACAACAATAACTTTTAAAAATTATAGGAGAATCTATTTATTTTTAGACTCTCCTTTTTTATTGAATAATCATGTAGAAAGGACTAAAAAACATGGAAACTTTAACATTGAAACAGGCCAATAAAATAATCATTGAACAAATCAATGAAAGTAATTTATTTAATCGTCCTGAAATAGATTTTATCTTATTTAATGATAGAGAAGAAACCAGTCAGACACTTATTGGTGTTCATGAACAAGATAACCCTTCTTTATCCTATATTTATATATTAGAAACAAAAGACGCAATTCCTATGAAAGACATAAAAGTATATAAAAAAGATGATACTGTTACTGATCTTTACAATAAAGATTTTGAAGGCTATTTTCTTTTACAGATTGAAAATGAAGAAATAGACATAAATTATGTATCTTTAGATTTCCATATTAGACTTTGGAATTATATTGCTTCTCTTGACAATGATATTCGTCATAAATATTTTTCATTAAAATACTACGTTGTCTATTGCAAAGAAAATGGAATCAATTATAAGCTTCTAAACATATATAGCAAAAATGAACTTGAAGATATTATTGGCGAATTTTACCTTATGTATGATGAGGAAGATTTCTTTAATATTTTAGAAAACTTTAACTGGACTATTATCAGTACACTTTTTGAAGAAAATAAAAAAATCATTAATGATTATTTAAATATATATAAGCATCTTATAGATAAAAAATATGAATATTGATCAATTACATGAACAAATATTTTCCACCTTGCAAGATAAAGGCATATATGATGGAAAAATAGATTATATTCTTCAAAAAGATTTCGATAATAAAGGTCATCAATACGTTTGTTATATATCAAGAAAAACTGAAATTGAAGAACTCTATTCGATTATCATTGATACAACAGGTAAAATTCATTCATTTGATGTAGCAAACTGGGATTTCAATATTGATGATTTCTTATTCAAAGATTTAGAAAATGACTATGAGATTCTAGAAATGAATGCTGATACCCATTATGGTGTCTGGTTTCAAATTGATGAAATGCGAGAAGAAATCAATTTTACCGATGGTCTACTAAAGTATCTTTCTTACTGTAAGAAAAATCATATTGATAAAAACTTTATGAAACTGTTCTATAAAGAAATAAACGTTATGGATCTTTATCAAGAAAAAAATGGAAACTATAAAATTATTGCTTCATTCGACATTGGTAATTCAAGTGTTGTTTTAGGATACAATGAAAACTCTCCTAGTCCTTATGTAACATGGAAAACAACCCCAGATAGGAAAAATGGTTACTATACAGGTCATTATGGAGTTACAAAAGAATCGGCATTTAATGACTACAAAAAAAGGTGTAAAGAATGCTTCAATGAACATTTAAATAAGGAAAGTCAAAAACTTGGTATCAAAGATAAACGTAATAAAGGAGTAGAACGCTGATGAAAGCAGAAATCTCCAATCTAGGAAAAAAGGAAATAATTGATTTTGCAAGTGAAAAAGGATACATTTCAATTATTACTTCTTTAGAAAAAATCGGTGTAACAAATCATCCATTCGATATAGAAGCTAATGAAGTTGATTTAAAGTTTACCGAAAATGAAAAAGGAATACTCAAAATCATTCCTAAAATAACAAATTCTAAAAGCTGTCTTTATCATATTTGTCTTGCAACTCATTATGTATTAAAAAACGATGAGGATTTTATCAATGCCCTACAAACTCAAATAAACGCAGGAAAGATAAAAGATGTACGAGATATTATTGATCTTAATTGGAATTATAAAGACAGATACTCATCCCCTACTCATTTCTTTTTAGCAAGACCGGGAAGATTAATGTATGAGCAAATTAAATTTAATGGCCAATCTGCATTGTTTACAAATCAAAGAATCGATAAATATCTTTTACCAAAGAATGTTTATGCATATGAAGCAATGCATGATGATGAATTTAATGGAGAAATAACTTGTATAGCAAAAAACATACATGTTAATTTTTTAGGTACTATATTAACTGATAAACCTATAAAACTTCAAAATGGGTTTCGTTTTGTAGATGAGAACAAAGAAATTGACTTTCTGAATGAACAAGGAATAAAATTAAAAGATTTTCTAGATTATCAAAAAAAAGAGAATTTAAAAAAAATAAAGTATATTAGATAATCTATCTAAACATTTTACTGTTATAAACAAATCAAGATTTATAAATTATTTGTATAATCCATTTACAAGACATTTTATTTAAGTATTATTATGATATACTAAATATTTTAGAAAGGCGAACATTATGAATTTAAACAATATAATCAAAGATGAAGTACTTTACTTTTATAAACATGTACATGTTTACGAGAAAATAAGAAATATAGAGATTATTATTGCAGAAGATATTTATAAAACAATACTTAAATATGAAATGTGTGATACGCTAAAAGAAGAAGTCTTAGATTCAAAAACATCGTTAAATAATTTAAACGGAACTTTTATTTTTGCTCCTTCTATTGATAAAAAATCATTAGTTGTATTATCAAAAAATAGCGTAATTGAAAGAGGAATTAGTCAAACACGAGGTACTTTAATTCATGAATTGACACATGCCCATGATCACTATGATTTTGCTAATTATTTGCAATTAACTGATTATAATGAATTATATGAAAATGAAAATTATACCGCATTCTTTTTTTGGACAGAATTTCATGCTCGATGTCAAGGTCAAAAAAGATTTCTTAAAGATTACTATAGCAGACAATGGAAAAATTTGAAAAAGCAAAAAAAAGAATTATTAGATGGTATAATATACAGTTTCAATAATTTTCAAAGCGATAAAGGTCGCGTATATGATTTTATGCAATCTGCCGGAAGATTCTATACATTATTAGAACTATGTCCAGGTAAAGAGAATTTTAAAACAGATTTTTTATTAAAAATTAATTTATCAGATTCTAATGATGATAAAATAATTGATAAACTATATAATATTTACAATTTTTTGTGTAACAATTTAGAATTTGAACAATTTATTTTGAATATTGAAATATTTAATGAGTTGATAAATATGTTGCACTAATTGCTTAACCGTCCTAGAAGAATTATGATTTTTTATAATTTTATATCTATTATTATCTTATTATTTTATTTAATATCAACATACCCTATCAAATAAGGAACTCTTTGTAGTTCCTTTTTTAATACTCAAAATCAAGGAGGTGTAAACATTGTCAAACAAATATCAATATGTGTATGAATTATGGTTTGAGTATTCTCAAAAAATTACTTCATCCCCTACTGATTGGATAGATTTCTTAAAAACTTCAGCATGGAATTTTAAATATCATTTTGACGATCAAATTCTTATTTACGCTCAAAAACCTAATGCTAAAGCATGTGCTGAATATGACACTTGGAACAATAAAATGAATCGTTGGATCAAGAAATATTCTAGAGGAATTGCTTTGCTTACAAGCGAACAAAATAAACTGCGTTATGTTTTCGACATTGAAGATACTTGGTCTCCTGTCAACCAGCCTTTGCATCTATGGTCAGTTAATAAACAAAATGAGGATGAATTTATTAAAATGATCAACGATAAATATAATCAAGTTGACTCAACTTCTTTAAGTGATTCTATTATTGAAATGTCAAAGATCATTGCTGAAGAAAATACTCAGGATTATCTATCTTCCCTTATCAAATATAACCAAGACAGCGGTCTTGAATTTCTTGAAGAACATGAAATCAAAAGTATTTTTACTCAGTTAACCGCAAATTCCATTGCTTATCAGATTTTCAGCAGATTAGAATTAGATACAAAACCCTACTTTGCCGAAGAAGATTTTAGTGACATTACCCTATTTAACTCTATGGATACGATTGGGCAATTAGGAACAACAGTTCATGATCTCACTGAAATTGGTCTTGATGATATTTCAAGACTTGCTAAAAAAATCATGATTCGTACATTTGAACAAAACAAGCCGAAAAGGCAAAATGAAAATGAAGAAAACGAAAGGAGCAATCAAAATGAAAGAACTAACATACAGCCACGTAGAAGATTATCAACTTCCAAATCTCAAACCGATGGAAAAACCTCTCAACAGTCATTACGCAAGATTGAGATACGATTATCTTCAAACGAACCATCCGGGACATCTATTCGCCCTCAAAGCGAAGAACGAACTCAACAGTCATCTACAAGAAATCGAGCAACAAGCTCAAATGAAAATGGAAACATTGATGAAAGACCTGTTGAAGAAGTATCCAGCTCCGAACAAAGAAAAGAACCAAATGGAATGGGTACAACACATGAACAATCTCAAACAATCAGCCAACGAGATTATTCTGAAAGAGATAATTTACAGCTAGACTTAAGAATTGAAGAAAGTAATAAAGATTTAGGTGGTAATGATATATTGCCACCTTTTGATTTAAATGATTTACCACAACTTTTAAGAGAAGATGTTGCATTACAACATACAAAAGAAGAAATTACTCAGTATTTTCGTGAGCATACAGATGAAAATGAACGTGCTCAATATCTTGAAGAATGTTATGATGATACACTAGTTCAAACATTCAGAAGACCTGAAAAATATGATTTCAGTTATCTTGGATATAGGAAAAAAGATCATGGATTGAGAGTATGGCAAGGTAATTATCTTAACAAGAAAGCTGAATCCTTTTTGACTTTCTTTGAACTTCAAAAGCACCTTGCTGATGTTATTGAAAATGACAACTATCTTTTACCACCTTTTGAACGAATGTCTGGTATTCAACTTGCATTCAGTACAAAAGTAATAAATAAAGATGTTGACTATCATTTATTTCAATATAACGATTCCATGAACTTCTCATCCCCTGAAATCATTGAGTTTTTTAAAACACATCCAGATAGAGATGAACAGGTCGAATTTTGTAAGGAACTCTATCCTGAAAAACTGGTTGAATGGGAAGTAGATGGTATTACTCTAGGGTATCTTCCTAACGATAAAGGGTTACATGTCTATTTAGGAAGTTATGATAAACAAGTTGCTAGTCAAGAACTTGTCTGGTCAATTGTTGCAATGAATATCGACGGTTTGATTCTATCGAGATACTTTGATCCAAGTGTACAAATACCTACACTAGAAGAACAGAAAAATGTCATTTATGAAAATATCAAAAATATGCAAAATGGAATCTATTTTTCTCAAGAAGAAATAGATCGTATTTTACAAAGAGGAAGCAATGTCGAACAAGGTAAATATCGAATTTATCAGGAATTTTTGAAAAACAATTCAATTAAAGACAAAGCTAAGTTTTTAAAAGAAGAATATGGTACAGGTGGCAGTTATCCAGCTGTTGGATTTATTGATGAATTCCATGATAGCAAAGGCATCAAACTGACTCGTGGAAAAGAAATTGGTCATGAAGAAATTGACATTACACTCAAATGGGAAAGTGTAGCAAAAAGAATAAGTGAACTTGTCAGTGCTGATCGTTATCTAAATGCTAAAGAAAAAGAGTTTTACCCTACTTTTCTTCAACAACAATTGCAACATCAACTTGAATACGAAAGAAAGCAACTCAATAATGATTCAGTTTCTTTAGTGAATGAAACCGAAATCGAAAAAGAAAATATTCAAAAAGAATATCAATGGTCTGTTGGAGATAAAGTCTATGTTGGTGCTAATCAATATAACATTTTAGAAGATGGTGATGAGATAACATTACAAGATGAAAATTTTCCTCTTTTGTTGGAATACTATTCTAAAAATGATTTCTTAAATCTTTTAAAAGAAAATCCTTTGAATGAACATCTTTTAAAACCTATTGCTCAACCTATTCAAGATGTTATTATTGAAGGCTCAAATCAAGCAGTCATCGAAAAATATCTCCCAGATCTTGAAAATAAAATCAAGCGTTCAATGATCTACCCTGCCTTACGTGACAGTGATACGACCGTTGAAGAAGCGGATGATTTTATCCGTGAAGAATTGATTTCAATTATGCCTTCCTATGAAAAAAACGATTCTGAGTTTTATAACAAATATCTAAATGATGATGATTTTAGAAATGATCTAGTTGAATATCTCATTGACAGAACCTATGAAGATTATTCATTTACAAATACTGAAATAAATAGTTCTTTAAATGAAAACAATCATTTATTTGAAAAAATGGAACAATTAGTGCCACGTATCATGAATGGGACATCTGGATTTTGTAATATGATAACATTAAATGAAACTGATGACCCTTTGATGATTTTCTATGACAATGATAAAAATACAATTGATATGTTTAACTACTATCAAGTAAGTGATTTAGGAGCTGAAGTAAGCAACCCTTACTTGACTCTTAAAGTTGATTTTTCATCAAGAACTTTAGAACCTATCTCCTATCAAAATGATGATTTAGATGTTGATATTCCTATAGACTCTCAAAGTGAAAATTCTTCTACAATCAAACAACAATTAGAAAATTATGCAAACCATTGGCTTGATGATCTTCTAGATAAAAATTATTTAGTCGAATCCGAACAAGTATTTAAGGATAATACGAATAAAAGAGAAATCTATCACTTAGATTATGATAGAACACAAATTGTTTACAGCGATATGCCCTATTCTTCACTAAAAGAATTTTCTGAAAAATATAACTATAGTATTTCAGATACCATTCAAAAACAAGAAATCTCAAACGTCACTCAATCAACCAAACCTGTACAAACTGAAAAGATAAATTATCAAATTTCCGATGAACATCTAGGCGTTGGTAGTCCTAAAGAAAGGTATCAAAATAACATTGCAGCCATTAAACTGCTTTTTTCTTTGGAAAAAGATGGAAGACTTGCGACTAAGGATGAACAGGATATTCTAGCAAAGTATGTTGGCTGGGGAGGTCTTGCAGATGTCTTTGATGAAACTAAATCCAATTGGTCAAATGAATATATAGAACTTAAAAATCTACTTTCCGAAGAAGAATATGACAAAGCACGTGAATCAACATTGACGGCTTTCTATACCCCACCTGTTGTTATCGAAAGTATCTATAACATTCTTGATCAGCTTGGTTTTAAATACGGAAATATTTTAGAGCCATCATGCGGTACAGGAAACTTTTTAGGATTGCTTCCTGAATCCATGAGTGAATCAAAACTGTATGGTGTAGAACTTGATTCTATCAGTGGAAGAATCGCCAAACAGCTTTACCAAAAATCAAGTATTGCAATTGAAGGGTATGAAAAAACAAATCTTCCTGATTCTTTCTTTGATGTAGCTATTGGTAATGTTCCCTTTGGTCAATTTGGTGTCATAGATAAACGCTATGATCAGTATCATTTCAACATACATGATTACTTCTTTGCCAAAACGATTGATAAAGTTAGACCAGGAGGCATCATTGCTTTTGTGACAAGTCGCTACACGATGGATAAAGCAAATCCATCCGTGAGAAGATATATCAATGAACGCGCTGAACTCTTAGGGGCTATACGTTTACCTAATAACACATTTTCAAAAGTAGCTAACACAAAAACAACCAGTGATATATTGATTTTACAAAAAAGAGAACGCCCTCTCATTCAAGATAATGAATGGCTCTATACAGAAACTGATGACAATGGTTTTACCTACAATTCCTATTTTGTAAATCATCCTGAAATGATACTTGGGAATCTTAAAATGGCAAAGATGATGTATGGTCGAGAAGATCTTACCGTTGTTCCTTTTGATGACATTCCCCTAAAAGAAAGTCTTAATACAACAATTAAATACATTCACGGAAATATTGAAAACTTGATTGTGTCTGATTCTCCTATGTTAGAAAGTAAAGAAGATGAAATAAAAAGAATTCCTGCTGATCCAACAGTTAGGAATTTTTCTTATACTCTTGTAGACGGAGAAATCTATTTTAGAGAAAACAGTCTTATGTCAAAAATTGAACTTTCTAACACAGCACAAAATCGTGTTAAAGGAATGATTGAAATTCGCAATTGTGTAAGAAATTTGATTGACTATCAAAAAGATGATTATCCTGATGATGTTATTGAAGATGAACAACGAAAACTCAGTCAACTTTATGATGATTTTACCAGCAAATATGGTTTATTAAACAGTCGAGGCAATTCGATTGCTTTCAGAGAAGATAGTGCTTACTATCTTCTCTGTTCATTAGAAAACATCAATGAAGATGGTACATTAAAATCTAAAGCCGATATTTTTACCAAACGAACTATCAAAAAACATGTCGTTAAAGATCATGTTGAAACCTCTAATGAAGCTCTCATGCTTTCATTAAGTGAAAAAGGAGATATTGATTTTCACTATATGGAAAGCCTCACAGGTTTTGATAAAGAGAAGATCATTAATGACCTTAAAGGTGTTATTTATAAGATTCCTAACATCAATAATGAAGAGGATGAAAAATATGTCACTGCTGATGAATATTTAAGCGGTAATATCAGAAAGAAATTAGAGATTGCAAAACTTTCCGCCAGCATTGACCCTCAATACAATTATCATGTTGAACAGTTACAAAATGCTATGCCTCAAGAACTTTCAGCAAGTGAAATTGAAGTAAGAATTGGAGCTACCTGGATTGAACCTAAAATATATACTGAGTTTATGCTTGAGCTTCTTTCAACAGGAAGTTTCGCAAGACAATATATGGAAGTTCAATATAGCAGTATCAATGCACAATGGTTCATCAAAAGTAAAAACTATGATGCCAATAACGCTAAAAGCGAAAAAACTTATGGAACAAGACGTGCTAATGCCTATCGTCTGATTGAAGATTGTTTAAACTTAAAAGCTACTAAAATTTATGATTACACTTATGATGAAGATGGCAAGAAAGTTGCTGTTTTAAATAAGAAAGAAACAATGTTAGCTCAACAAAAACAGGATTCAATAAAAGAAGCTTTTAAAAGCTGGATATGGAAAGACTATGACCGTCGAGATAAATTAACAAAGAAATACAATGAGCTTTTTAATTCAACAAGACCAAGAGAATATAATGGTGATCATTTAGAATTCCCAAATATGAATAGCGAAATAACTCTACGAAAACATCAAAAAGACGCCATTGCCCATATCTTGTATGGTGGAAATACCCTACTTGCTCACGTGGTTGGCGCAGGCAAAACTTTTGAAATGGTTGCTGCCTGTATGGAACTTAAACGACTAGGACTCTCACAAAAAAGTATGTTTGTTGTTCCCAATCATTTGATTGAACAATGGGGTTCGGAATTTTTACAGCTCTACCCTAGTGCCAATATTCTTGTTGCCAGAAAACAGGATTTTCAAAAGAACAATCGTAAAAAGTTCTGTTCTCGAATTGCTACAGGAGATTACGATGCAATTATTATAGGTCACTCAATGTTTGAAAAGATTCCAATGTCAATTGAAAGACAACGACATCAAATTGAAATGCAAATCAATGATATAACCAAAGGTGTTCAAGATTTAAAAGCAAGCAATGGGGAGCGTTACTCCATCAAGCAGCTTGAGAAAATGAAAAAATCATTAAATAAACGATTAGAAAAATTAAATGACAGTACTAGAAAAGATGATGTTGTCTATTTTGAAGAACTCGGTGTAGACAGGATTTTTGTAGACGAAAGTCATAACTACAAGAATCTTTTTCTTTACACAAAAATGCGAAATGTTGCTGGACTTTCACAAACTGAAGCTCAAAAATCAAGTGATCTTTTTATGAAATGTCAGTATCTTGATGAAATTACAGGTGGTAAAGGTGTCGTATTTGCCACAGGAACACCTATATCAAATTCAATGACGGAGATGTACACGATACAGCGCTATCTTCAATATAACACCTTAAAAGAACATGGTCTTGAACACTTTGACAGTTGGGCTTCCACTTTTGGAGAAACAACAACTGCCATCGAATTAGCTCCTGAAGGGACTGGTTATCGTATGAAAACACGATTTGCAAAATTCTATAATCTTCCTGAACTGATAAATATGTTCAAAGAAGTTGCAGATATTAAAACAGCTGATATGTTAAAGCTTCCTGTTCCCAATGCGCATTATCATAATATTGCTGTAAAACCAAGTGACATCCAAAAAGAAATGGTCGAAACATTATCTGAACGAGCACAGCTTATTCGAGACAGTCAAGTAGATCCTACTACCGATAACATGTTAAAGATTACAAATGATGGACGAAAACTAGCCTTAGATCAAAGACTCATCAATCCCCTTCTTTCTGATAATGATTCAAGCAAAGTCAATGCGTGTGTTGATAATGTATTTAAGATTTATGAAGAAAATAAAGAGAAAAAAGCAACACAGCTTATCTTTTGTGATATGTCGACTCCTTCTAAATCTTCTCAACACATCAAGGATGATTTAAAAGACACGGAATTATCAAATATAAATTATTCTAATGTTTATGATGATATAACCGCAAAATTGATTTTAAAAGGTATTCCTGAAGATGAAATTGCTTATATTCATGACGCTCCCACTGATGCGAAAAAGAAAGAACTTTTCAGCAAAGTACGTTCAGGAAAAGTTAGAATTTTACTTGGATCAACTGCAAAAATGGGTGCTGGAACTAACGTACAAGACCTCTTGATTGCTTCTCATGATTTAGATTGTCCTTGGCGTCCTAGTGATTTAGAGCAACGTGCTGGTCGTATTATTAGACAAGGAAATACAAATCCTGATGTCCATATTTATCGTTATGTTACTGAACAGACATTTGATGCTTACCTTTATCAGCTTGTAGAAAATAAACAGAAGTTTATTTCTCAAATCATGACAAGTAAATCCCCTGTTCGTAGTGCTGAAGACATTGATGAAGCTTCTTTAAGTTATGCGGAAATCAAAGCACTTGCAAGTGGAAATCCAAAAATCAAAGAAAAGATGGATTTGGATATTCAAGTCAGCAAGTTAAAACTTGCTAAAGCAAACTATCTTTCAGAAAAATATGACTTGGAAGATAAAATCATTAAGTATTATCCAATGAAGATTTCAGCAATCAAAGAATCAATCAGTGCTTTTGAAAAAGATATAGAAACTGTAAAACCAGTTAAAGATTTTAGTGGGATGACACTAATGGATAAATTTTATCCTGAAAAAGAAATTGCAGGTAACGCATTACTTCTATTATGTAAACAACAAAAGTCAACAAACCCTATACCAATTGGAGAATATCGTGGATTTAAAATGATCCTTTCCTATGACACATTTTATAATCGACATATGATTGAGCTTAAAAGAAATAGTTCTTATAAAGTAGAACTAGGAAGTGATATTTATGGAAATATTACGCGTTTAGATAATCAAATTGAAGGTATTTCAAAGAAGCTAACAACTGAAAAAACGCTCCTAGAAAATACGGAACATCAATTTGAAACAGCAAAAGAAGAAGTTAATAAACCTTTCGAAAAGGAAGAAGAACTTCAAGAAAAGAACAATCGATTATCAAAACTTAACAAAGAGTTGGACATTGGAAACAATAATCATAGCGATGTTGGTTTAGATGATGAGGTAGAAGAAGTACCTGCTACTACGAAACAGTTATCAAGATAAGGGAGTTCTTCTCCCTTTTTACTATGATAGAAAGGAAAACAAAATGGGACGTAAAGGAATAAGTAAAGTAGATCTGAAACGTGTTAAATCATTAGATTTACTCACCTACTATGAAAACTATGAACCCAATGAACTCATAAAAAACGGCTGGAATGATTATACGACAAGAACACATAGTTCTTTGCACATGTCGAACGGTTTATGGTGTTATTGGGCTAAAAACATCGGTGGAAAAACGGCATTAAAGTTTTTTATTGAAGTTGAAGGTTGGAATTTTTTAGATGCTGCACTTTATTTAAGAGACCTTATTGATAAACAACCACCTGAGATAAAAACAAATCAAAATACAATAAACAATAGACCTTTTAGATTACCAGAACCTAATATCAATAATGCAATTGCAAGAAATTATCTGATGTTAGAAAGAGGCATCGATAAAGAAATCGTTGATTACTGCATTCAAAATCATTATTTATATGAAGCCAAAAGAGATCATTCAATTATATTTATTGGATATGACCATCATCATTATCCTCAATACGCTGCCAAGAGAGCAATCAGTTCAACACTTAAAATCGATGTTGCTGGTAGCAAAAAAGAAAATTGTTTTAATATTATCAATGATCAAAGCAAAGTATTACATGTCTTTGAATCAGCTATTGATCTTCTCTCCTACCTTACATTATTAAAGAAACAAGGTAGAAATTATTTAAGTGAAAATTATCTTTCAATTGGTGGTGCAACAATTCTTGGCTCTCATATTGAAGAAGCCTCCATTCCAATAGCATTAGAAACTTTTCTTAAACACAATCCAAATATTCAAGTAATCAATCTTTATTTGGATAACGACAAGGCAGGAAAAGACACAACAAAGAAGATCATTTATCACTTAAATAATCAATATATCATTCATGATAACACTCCCTATCGAGTCAAAGATATGAATGAACTACTGAAGAAAAAAATAAAAACTAATATAACTATTGATGAAAGATGACTAAATTGTGGTAAAATTGGAGTTAGTATTATATGTATATTAGTAAAAACATTTATTCAAAAGAGGTGTAAAATATGAATGAAAAAATCTATTCTAGTACAAAAATAATTGCTAATAATATATTTTCTTCCTACGAGAAAATCACAGAATATTGTTCCAAAAAAATAGACCCGCTATTATTTAATATAGTTAGAAATAATTCTTTCAATGCTTCATCATGTTATGAAGATAAAGAATGTCGAATTTCAATTGATAAAACAGCTATTGATGTATTATACTTTTATTTTTCTCAAGTTACAGATGAGTATTTTAAAAAGATAAACGAAAAATTCACTTCGAATCTAGAAGATCCATATCATTTTTCATTTGAAAGCATAATTTTTCAAAAGAATGGTACAGTATTACGAAGCGATAGTAAAAATGAAAAACAAAATCTAACAGAATCTTTAATTTATTTTTCAATACAATTCATGATTGCTCATGAATTGGGTCATATTTTTAATGGACATTGTGAATATAAAAAATCATTGTCATTTAATCAAAATAGCCAATTTCAAATCATCGAGCCAGAAGAAACCAACAAAAAAAGTAATGGTTTATCTCCACTTGATCAAAGAACTTTAGAATATGATGCTGACGCTTTTGCAACGACAGACAATTTTAGATTTTTACTTCAAGAAGTTATATCTAATCCTTCTCAATTAGGAATTATCTATTGGTGGAGCTTTGCAATAACCAGTTTATTCTTAAAAATAGGAAGCATACAAATGGCAACTTCATCTCCAACACAAGATATGCGATATTTAACTAGTTCAATGAGATGGCGAACTATTTATGAAATAGTTGAAACGATAATACACACAAAAGATTACAACATAAAATATAAAGATGATGAATTTATAAAAAGAGTTGAAAAACTATTGTTCTCTGGTAGTCTAGATGCTGAAAAATATTTCAAGGAAATAAATTTTGAATCTAACGTATCATATATAAGTGATGCCATAAATAATAAGTACGATAATAATTATTTTACTGAAATACAAAACAATTGGAACAATCTATATAAAAAGCTTCAACCGTATGCACATTTACCACTATTTAAAAATAAGAATAAATAAAACTTTTATGGAAAGATAATTTAAATTGTCTTTTCTTTTTTTATACAACAAATCAATATTAAAGGAGAAAACAAACTATGAGTATTAAAGAAAAATATCCAAAAGGAACAAAAATCAAATGTATTAAGCTAGAAGATTCTTTTAATCCTGTTCCTTCCGGCACAGTTGGAACAGTTGAATATGTCGATGATGCTAATCAAATTCATATGAATTGGGAAAATGGATCTTCACTTGCATTAATACCTGATTTAGATGAATTTGAAGTGATTGAACGAAAACCAAAACATAAATCAAAAGGAGTCGATCGCTAAAAATGTTAAAGAAAATATTAAGAGAAATACAAAAACAAGAGAAAGAAAAAGAATCCAAAATACTTGCAAAAAAGAAATTGGATAATGAAATCATCGAACATTCTAATAAGCTCAAACAACTTTACTCTTTAAAAAACGAGTTTGAAAAACTAGAAAATAATGTTGATGATTATTTCAATCCCAAACAAGATGATTAAAGGATTTTTATATGTCTTGTAATGTAGCAAGCACTGAATTTGCCCGTACAAATTCGCTTGTTAGGGTTCCCACCCTAATACCCAGTTAATTATAAAGGAGAGCGTATATATGAGAGCTAATAGATCAAGAAAACATAGAATTGAAGTTGCTATGAACGATCAAGAATATGAAGAATTTATGAAACATATAAAGGAATGTGGATTATCTAAACAATCTTATTTATTACAGCTTGTTAAAAATAGAATTCCTCAACCTCTACCCTCTGATGATTTTCAAGAAGTCATTCGTCAATTAAGACGTATAGGAAATAACATAAATCAAGTGGCAGTAATTGCCAATAAAAATGGAAGCATAGATATTCTAAAATTCAACAAAGCAAAACAGGACCTAGATAAACAAATTGTTGAAATCAGAAAACAAGTTTATCTTCCAAAAGAGATAACATCAAATTTAGATTAAAAAATTGAAAGGAATTGTAATATGGCTACTACGGCAATATGGAATGTCAAAGATAATTTGAAAAGAGTCTTGGAATATACTTCTAATCCTAATAAAACAGAAGTACAAGAACATGATTATCAATACAATGGTTTGAATCAAGTTATTTCATATACTACTCAAGATTTAAAAACAGAAAAACAACTGTACGTGACAGGTATCAACTGTTCGTACCCTACTGCTTTTCAGGAAATGGAAATTACCAAAGAAGGTTTCAATAAAACGGATGGAATACTTGCATTTCATGGTTATCAGTCTTTTGTACCAGGAGAAGTAAATTCTGAAACTGCTCATCAGATAGGTATTGAACTTGCTAATCTTATGTGGGGAGATCGTTTTGAAGTTTTGGTTTCAACCCATTTAGATAAAGCACATTATCACAATCATTTTGTAATTAACTCAGTAAGTTTTGTTGATGGAAAAAAATATTATGATAATCGAGAAAACTATAAACGAATGAGAGATTTATCTGATTCTTTATGTCGAAAATATAGATTGTCTGTTATAGAACATCCTCAACAAAAAGGATCACATTACTCACAATGGAATGCTGAAAAGAAACATGAACTTACTTGGAGAGATTTCATTAAAGAAGATGTAGATTTTGCTATTGCTCATTCAATGAGTATGAAACAATTCTACAGACATCTGCAAGAACTTGGCTATCATATAAAATATGGTAAGCACGTTGCTATTAAACCTAAAAATAAAGAACGTTATGTTCGATTAAGAAGTTTAGATAAACTTGGAAACTATACGGCTGATAAAATTGAAGAAAGGATATATGAACAAAAATTTTTAAAATTCCAATCATTAAACATGCCAAAACAAAAGACAAAACATTTTTACTATCACGGAAATATAAAAGATAACAAATGTAAAATTACAGGTTTTAAAGCTCTATACTTCCGATATCTTTATCTGCTTGGAGTTCTTCCTAAAAATGCACCTCATAAAAAGAGAGTGCATTTTTTATTACGTGATGATTTAAGACAGTTAGATCATATTACTCAAGAAGTTACTTTAATTAGCAAGAAGAATATTACAAACCTTTCCGAGTTAAAAGCAAACCAATATTTTGCAAGTGATAAATTAGAGAATCTTTTGAAAGAACGTCGATGTATCTACAACAAGATTCGAAGATGTAAAAATCCTGATAAAAAAGAAATGCTTCAACAAGATGTAGAATCTTTATCACTGCAAATCAAAGATTTAAGAAAGGAGGTGGTGCTTTATGAGGGTATAAAAGTACGTTCTATTTCTATCAAACAAAAACTTCAACAAATCCATGAAGAAGAAAAAGAACGTGATAAACAATATAGAGAAAATAAGAAAAGCAAAGGAGTGAAATAAAATGAATGCTGGTGGCGAAACAGCAGATCAAGTTGTTAAGATGTCGCTTGAAGGAATCGAGGTTGCAGCAAACATTGCTTTAAAAGCTGGTGGAAACGCAACCCGTTCTTTAGCAGCAATGCTCTATGCAATCTTAACCGATCAAAAAAAAGTAAAAGGTAAAACAAGACTTAATTCATTGCTTAAAAGTGGAAAAGAATTAAAGGTCTTTGCTATTAGAAATCAAGATCTAAAATTATTTTGTGAGGAAGCTAAAAGATATGGTGTCCTCTATTCTGTTTTAAAGGAAAAAAATAATACAGATGGTATTAGTGACATTATGGTACGTGCAGAAGATGCAGCCAAAATTTCACGTATCGTTGATAAGTTTGAACTAGCTACTATTGATACAAAAGCTATTAGAGAATCCATTATGGCTGAACGAGAAAATTCATTAAAGGATGTACCAATCATGAATGATAAGGAACATGATGATCTTGTTAAGATGTTGATGGATTCTACAACGTTAAATAAAAAAGAGGAACTTGATATTCAAGTAAACCCGAACGACGCTCGAACACATCAAACAAAAAAATGAAAAAACCAGTGTCCGAGCCTACTTTAGAAACTGCCAAGAGTAAAATCAAAGAAGGCAAGAAACCTTCAGTTCATGAAAAGCTTGAACAATACAAAAAAGAGATTGAGTTAAAATCTAAAACACAAGATAAAACAATTTCTAAAAACAGAAATAATATCAAACAAAGTAAATCAAAAAAGAAGAAAGCGAAGGTAAGATAATATGAATAATGTTTACAATGCATTGAATGGGAACTCATCCCCTTTTCCCAAACAAAATAGCTCCAATAAAGAAAATAATTGGAATCAAAAGCCTCGAATGAGTAAAGAAGAATTTGCTCAACATATGAAAGAAAAAAAGAACGAACTTTTTAATAGAGCTAATGAAGAAACAATGAAAGTTGTAGGTGATCCACACTCATTTATTGATTTCTTAAATTTACAAGCAATCATCGATTATACTGTAACAAATACTCTATTGGTCTATTCCCAAAACCCTAAAGCTACATTGTTAAAAGATTTTTCTCATTGGTCTGATGCAAATGCCTATCTTCAAAAAGGCTCTAAAGGAATTGAGATACTTGAACCAGGAAATGAATATCAAAGACGCGATGGAAGTATTGGAATTAATTACAATACTAAAACTGTATTCGATGTAAGCAGCATTTCAAATAATGAACGATTTGTTGAAAAGCCAAAAGTCTATTCTCCTAATGAAATCGTAAGTTCTATTATTTATAGAACAGAGATAAAACCTGAAGTCGTTTCAAATGATTCAACTTTACCAGAAGACGTTTTCTTTGATGAAAAAAGTAAAACAGTCTACGTCAAAGATGGTCAAGATCCATTTGTTATGATCAACGGATTACTAAGAGAGTATGCATTTGTAGAATGCTTTGAACAAGGTATTTCAAGACAAGAAGCTTCATTTATTGCAAAGAGTGCTGGATATCTTTTATCACAAAAATATCATGTAGATGGTTACGATACTTCTTTTGCAAGTGAATGTCTAAGTTATTTTAGTGGTTCTGAACCATTTGGTGCAAAAAAAGAATTAGAAAAAATTAAAAGTGTAAGTAGTCAAATAAGTGAAAGAATGGAACATGGTCTATATGCTTTGCAACAAAATAGACAACCTAAACAAACCAAACGTTCCAATTATGAAAGATAGTTAATAAATGAAAGAAACAAACTACTCTCTGATCATAACTGATTTAGAAAAACGTATTCTAATACAAGGACTTACACTTTTAAAAAATAAACAAATCAATGAAAATAAGAAATATGATTTTATTGATGATCTAATCATCAAGGCTTGTGATGCCCCTGCTATCCAAAATAAAAAGAAACATTTCTATGAAGAAAGATAATCATACTGAAGAAATAATCTTTTTAGGAATACTCATTATTCCTGTTATATGGATAGCATTACTAATCGCACCATTTATTCATAAAGGATTATTTAATGCAATGGATGATATTTCTAATGCATTTGATAATCCTTTTTCTATTACATGGTGTAGTGATTCCTTACGAACTGTAGCAATATTTCTTTTAATTTACCTTTTAGGTGTAGGAATTTACTTATCATCATTAAGGAATTACCGAAAAAAAGAAGAATATGGATCTGCTAAATGGGGAAACACAAAACAAGTCAATAAAAAATACGCTGATCCAAAATATTTTGAAAATAAATTATTATCCCAAAACGTTCGTATAGGACTTGATGGAAAGAAGCATCGACGAAATTTAAATACGATTATCATAGGTGGAAGCGGTGCTGGTAAGACACGTTTCTACGGTAAGCCAAATATCATGCAATGTAACACCTCTTTTGTAACTTTAGATCCAAAGGGAGAAATCTTACGTGATACAGGTTATTTACTAGAAAAAGAAGGTTATGTCATCAAAGTGATGGATCTCATTAATATGAATAAATCACATTGCTATAATCCTTTTGAATATATCCATGACGATAAGGATGTCTTAAAACTTATAACAAACCTTATCAGAAATACAACACCTAAAGGAAGTCAAACAAACGATCCGTTTTGGGATGCGACACGTTCCATAGTGAAAAGCTATGGCATGAGAACGTGCTAAATTTATACTAATTAAAATTACAAGTTCTTATAGAACTGATACTTTGATAGGTGGAATGATGAGGTAACGCTCTGAAACGCCTACTCTAATACTCCGATATGCGTCTAATAATGTAACTTATTAGTGGTATAACGCTCGGTGAAGTCGGCTGTATGCACTCGCTATAACGATTACGTACGTTATGGCAAACCAAACTAGAGGTAGTTGCGGGTGATAGGTCGGGAGTCTATAAAATACTCATGGTTAGAATTTGATTTAAAGGGTCAATGACGAAATTCCGAATGTACGGGTCTATAAAGGGAATTGAGAGAAAAGCTCAATCTTACATTTGTAAGGTATGTGTGGTGGAGTAAGTTTCCCAGAGATGAAACACCATAATGTATTACAGGTACATTCAAGCATACAGGCTCATAGGAATAACCTAAAAGTATATGTAAAGATAAAAGTATCGGAACGTGGAAATATCGAAACACATGTTTAAGCCAGTTACATGGTGTGTTATCAAGGAAACATTCAATTTAGAATGATAACTTGATTTTATTCGATTGAGAGAGGTGGCACAGTACCTATGAAAACATGGAAACATGTCGGAGGGATAGCCACTAGTCCGTATATTAAACAAATAGAAAACTAAATAACAATTAAATAAGAATTCAAAGGTTCGAGTATGACTAAGAGAAGTATTCCTTATAAATAATCTTTTATGTAGAAAGGAACACTGACTTTGACAATTGAAACAACATCTAAAAAGAAAAATATACTTCGAAATAATGAGTATTATGGAATGCAAGGCACTTTTGATAATCTTTATGCAAATAGTATTAATAACGCAAAATTTAAAAGGTTGTATAATTTAATCATTGCAGAAGAAAATATCAAACTCGCATATAGAAATCTCAAAACGAATAAAGGTAGTAAAACACCTGGTACTGATGGTAAAACAATTGAGACATTATCAAATATGACATCTCAAAAATTAGTTGATACTGTAAGAACAAGGTTAAATAATTATAAACCTCAACCGATTAGACGTGTAGAAATACCTAAATCGAATGGGAAAGTAAGAGAACTCGGAATACCTACAATTATGGACAGATTAATGCAACAATGCATTAAGCAAATTCTAGAACCTATATGTGAGGCAAAGTTTCATGAAAGAAACAATGGTTTCAGACCTAATAGAAGTGTAGAAAATGCCTTAGCACAAGCATACAAGATGATGCAACAAATGCATTTGTACTATGTGGTTGACATAGATATCAAGGGTTTCTTTGACAATGTTAATCATGGAAAGCTATTGAAACAACTGTGGCACATAGGAATACAAGACAAAAAGGTACTGTGTATCATTAGTAAAATGCTTAAAGGTGAGATTGCACATATTGGTTTTCCCGAAAAGGGAACACCACAAGGTGCTTTATTATCTCCATTATTAGCTAATGTAGTTTTAAATGAATTTGACTGGTGGATAACAAGTCAATGGGAAGAATTTCCAACACGACATAAATATATCAATTCTATTTCTAAGAATGGTAAAGAGTCAAACTTTGCGAAATACAGACCTCTCAGACAAACAAGTCATTTAAAGGAATGTTATATTATTCGTTATGCCGATGATTTCAAAATCTTTTGCAGGAATTATAATGATGCAAGAAAAATCTTTATTGCAACACGACAATGGCTGAAGGAAAGACTAGGATTAGAAATTTCTCCCGAAAAATCAAAAATAGTCAATCTAAAGAAAAATTACTCTGAGTTTTTAGGATTCAGACTAAAAGTCAGAGATAAAGGACAAAAGAAAGTAGTCACCTCGCATGTTAGCAAAAAAGCACTTTCCAAAATTAGAAAAGAAGCAAAAGAATTGGTAAAACAAATCCAAAAACCACATAAGGATACCGAGATAGCTACAATTAATAGATATAATGCTTATGTTTTCAGTATTCATAACTACTACCGCATAGCTACTAATATACAAAAAGATATAGATACAATCGCTTTTAATATAAGAAGAATTCTTGAAATCAGACTTCGAACCCGAATGACAAAGAAAACTCACGATAAACTACCCAAATATATTGAACAAAGATATGGAGAAAGTAAACAACTAAGATACATTGGTGGATATCCAATTATTCCATTAGGATATGTTCAACATAAAAGTCCAATGTACAAACCATCTAAAGTTAATAATTATACACGTGAGGGAAGAAAACTTATACATGATAACCTAACATGTGTAGATACTGATACTTTGAATGATTTAGTTAGAAACCCACCTCCAGAAAGCAGTAGTGAACTCAATGACAATAGAATATCATTATACGTGGGTCAATATGGTAAATGTGCAATCACAGGATACCCACTAAATATAAATGATATGATAGTCATTCATAAACAAAACAAAAAGGGTATATCAAATGATAAATATCAAAATTTATTGATAGTCAATCATATCGGATATTCGCTAATTTATGAAACGGATAAGAAAACTTGTGAGAAAACAATGAGAGTATTAGAACTTAGTGCAAAGAAAAAGCAACTTGTACGTTTATTAAGAGGTAACAATAATCTTTAAAATTGTCATCAATTGAAATTATTTATTTGTAAGTGAAATGTAATATACGGATGGAAAGCCGTGTGATTGGAAACTTTCACGCACGGTTTGGGGCGGGGGAAAATCTGGAGATAATATCAAAGGATTACCTATCGTTAAAAGTGTCTACCCTACACCTAGTTGTAGGGGTGGCACACATAAAAATCTGAAACGGCATTATTAGAAGGATTATGCCTTTTTCTTTTGCATGAAGCACCTAAAGAGGAACAAAATTTTACAATGGTGATGGAAATGATTGCAGCAGCAGATGTTCGTGAAGACGATGAATTTTATATCAGCCCACTAGATAGATTATTCAATGATTTACAAAGAGAAAAGCCTAACAGTTTAGCAGTTAAACAATACAATATCTATAAGCAAGCAGCTGGAAAAACTGCTAAATCAATTTTGATTTCGGTCGGTGTACGTCTAGCTGCCTTTAATTTAGAAAGTATTGCAAGCATTACATCTACTGATGAATTAGAGCTTGAAAAAGTTGGCGAAAGAAAAACAGCAATTTTTGCCGTAATACCCGACAATGATTCAACCTTTAATTTTTTAGTTGGTATGCTCTACACTCAATTGTTTCAGACTCTTTATTATCAAGCTGATATCGTACACGGTGGAGAACTTCCTGTACCTGTTCATTTTCTAATGGATGAATTCGCAAATGTGGCCCTGCCTGATGAATTTGACAAGTTGCTTTCAACAATGCGTTCTAGACAGATTTTCGTATCCATCATTATTCAAAATCTAGCACAAATCAAAGCACTCTATAAGGATGCTTGGGAATCGATTGTCGGTAACTGTGACGAACTCTATTATCTTGGTGGTAATGAACAATCCACCCACAAATTCATATCTGAATATTTAGGTAAAGAAACTCTTGATACGAACACCTATGGAAAATCAAGCGGTAAAAGCGGTAGTCATTCAACCAATTACCAGCAAGTAGGACGTGAATTATTAACAGCTGATGAAGTAAGACTTCTAGATAACGACTATGCCCTACTTTTCATTCGAGGAGAACGTCCAATCTTCGATAAGAAATATGATATTTTAAAACATCCTAATGTCGAATATACAAAAGATGGATCAGCAGAAGCTTATCAACATGGTCTTATTCGACACAACATTGAAAACTGGCAAGATATTACCTTGACTGATTATGAGTATGAACTCTATTCAGAACAAGATTTACAAGAGTATTTTGCCTTACAAGAAAAGAAAGAAAAAGAAGGTAATCAATATGAAACAAATTAACAAATGGAATAAAAAAACTAAACGACGCTTTTTAATCTTTAGCGTTCTAACACTCTTATTGAATTTTTCATTGCATACATGTAGTGCTGCAGGTGATCCACTTGCAGTAGTCAATAATTTAAGTACGTTTATCTTTGGATTGATTCGAGCTATTGGAATGATTCTTTTGGGATTTGGTATCGTACAAGTTGGATTATCACTAAAATCACATGATCCATCTCAACGTGCCAATGGATTTTTAACTCTTGCTGGAGGAATCATTATTACATTTGCAAAAGAAATACTCGACCTTATCGTTGGTTAAATGAAAGGAGTTATTTACTATGGATGGAATCATAGATAACTTACAAAATGCAATACAAACTTGGAATGAGAAGTTGGCTGAAATATGGCTACTTCTCACCCAATCTCCTCAAAACTTCAAAGGCGGTGGGATTTGGCAAATCATTGTAAAAATCCATGATGCACTTCTAGCAATTGGATTAGCACTCTTAGTTCTTTTTTTCGTATATGGAGTTGCAAAATCTTGTGCGAATCTAACAGAAATTAAAAGACCCGAATCGGCTTTAAAACTATTTATACGATTTGCAATCGCAAGAGGTTTAGTAGTGTATGGAATGGACTTAATGCTTGCTGTTTTTGAAATCATTCAGGGCATAACCGAAACAATTATGGATACTGTTGGCATAGGTAATGCTTCTCAAACTGTTCTGCCTCAAGAAATAATCGATGCAGTTGGAGATTGCGGATTTTTTGAAAGTATCCCTTTATGGGCAGTTACTCTTTTAGGTGGTATCTTTATTACGATTTTATCATTCGTTATGATTTTAACTGTCTATGGAAGATTTTTTAAATTATATATGTATACAGCCATATCTCCTATTCCTTTAAGTTGTGCAGCTGGTGAAACAACTCAAAATATTTCTATCACATTTATGAAATCCTATGCCGGAGTATGTTTGGAAGGAGCTATTATTGTTTTAGCATGTATCATCTTCTCCTCGTTTGCAGCTTCTCCTCCTGTAGTTGATCCAACAGCAAGTGCAATAAATATGTTATGGAGTTATACAGGAGAACTTATATTTAACATGCTTGTTCTTGTTGGAACAGTTAAAATGAGTGATCGTATTGTTAAAGAAATGATGGGACTTTAATCTTCTATCTATTTTAAAAGAAAAATGATAAGATAAACTAAATAGAAAAATATTGGAGGATTAGTAAATGTGCTACTTAATTGCAAAAAGAATTAATAATGTTGGATGTATTGCATTACAAACAGAACCAGGAGAAGTAATGGCAAAATTTGCTGATACTCTCCAAGAAAAACTTGGATATGATATAGAAATTATTACAATCAGCAGACCAACTGCATACGGAGAATATGAACCATATCATTTTGTTAAAACATATGATGAGTTCAGTGAACAAGCAAGTTTATTATAAAATTCAAAATTATATTTCTTAAGAATCCTAATTCAAGGATTCTTTTTTTATTATCAATTAAAAGGAGGTTTAAAATAATGGAAATAAAAGTAAACAAAGAAGTTCGCGATTATACCGAAAGTATTTTTTTAGGTCTGTCATTTAGACAATTTCTTTTCTCAATAATTGCATGCGTTGTAGCTGTTATTATCTATTTATCATGTGTAGATATTTTAGGAATGGAAACGACAAGCTGGTTATGTATGCTTGGAGCTGCACCTTTTGCATCTCTAGGCTTTATCACCTTTCAAAAAATGAATGCTGAACAGATATTAATAACTGCTTGGCATTCATTTTTATTATCCAATAAAAATTTGATAGATAAACCTTTTAATCTATATTATGAAATGTTCAAAGATATTTTTGATAAACAAATAAAGGAGGCATTAGGAAAAAATGATAAAAAGCTATTCAAAATTAAAAAGACTAAACAAAGAAAAATTTAAGGTTCCTAAATCAACACAAGATATTATTCCAATTGATACCATCTACAAGGATGGTATTTTTCGTATGGGAAACAAATATTCCAAAAGCTATCGTTTTTTAGATATTAATTATTCGATTGCATCTAAAGAAGAAAAAATGAATTTATTTCTTAATTATGGTGAATTACTCAATAGCTTTGATTCATCTACAATGATAAAAATAACAATCAATAACCGTAAAATTGATTTAAAACAATTTAAAGATGATATACTCATTCCTTTACAAAATAACCATTGTGATCCTTTTATTAAAGAATACAACGCAATGTTATTAGATAAACTAGCTGAATCTGATGATATTGTTCAAGAAAAATATATCACTGTTACAATCTTTAAAAATAACATAGAAGAAGCTCGTTCATATTTTTCAAGGATGACAGCTGAACTCAATTCTCATTTTGCTAAATTAGGTTCAGGATGTATTGAACTTGATATGATGGACAGACTTCAAATCCTTCATGACTTCTATCGTGGTGATAAAGACGATATGCTATTTGAGCTTAAAGATTTTTCAAAAAAAGGACACTCATTTAAAGATGTCATTTGCCCTATTGAACCAAAATTTTCAAACAAGCATTTTAAATTTGATGAGCGCTATGGGCGAGTTCTTTATTTAAGCAACTATTCTCGTTTCATTAAAGACAGTTTTATTTCTGAGCTTTGTGATTTAAATAAGAATTTGATGTATTCCATGGATATTATTTCTATCCCTACTGATGAAGCTGTTAAAGAAATGGAAAATAAATTATTAGGCGTCAATACAAACATTACCAACTGGCAAAGACGCCAAAATGCAAATAATAACTTTTCTGCTGTAATCCCCTATGATTTAGAATTACAAAGAGAAGAATGTAAAGAATTTTTAGATGATCTAACAATAAGGGATCAAAGAATGATGCTTTGCAATATTACGATTGCACATTTAGCAAATGATAAAACAGAACTTGATAATGATACTGAAATTTTGAAGTCGATTGCTCGTAAATACATGTGTGAGTTATCGACTCTTTATTTTTCTAAAAGACAGCTTGACGGAGTAGTTACTGTATTGCCCATTGGAATCAATCGCCTAAATATCGTAAGAACATTATTAACAGAAAGTGCATCGGTTTTCATTCCTTTCAGGGCGCAGGAAATCATGGACAAAGGTGGAATCTGGTATGGACAGAATGCTATAACAAACAATCCTATCTTATGTAATAAAGAGCTGCTGCAAAACCCTAATGCTTTTGTCCTTGGTGTACCTGGAAGTGGTAAATCTTTTATAACAAAAGAAGAGATTGAATTCATTATTATGTCAACTCAAGATGATGTCTTGATTTGTGATCCTGAAGGTGAATATGACCCTATTATCAAAGAATTTAAAGGTCAAATTATTAATATTGCTGCCGGCAGTAAAGATCACATCAATGCTATGGATATGGAGGATGGCTATGGAGACAGTGGAAATCCTATCGGTGACAAATCTCAGTTCGTTATGTCTTTATTTGAACAATTAGACATGAATCACAATGGCATAACTCCAATTGATCGAAGTATTATAGACAGATGTGTTTCCTTAGTATATGCTGAAAGTTTTCAAAATCATACAACACCTACTTTGAAGACATTAAGAGCAAAACTTCTTGAACAGCCTGAACTTGAAGCACGTTCTCTTGCATTAAAGTTGGAATTATTTACAGATGGTTCTTTGGATGCTTTTGCTCATGAAACAAACGTAGATGTTTCCAATAGAATTATATCTTACAATATCTTTAATTTAGGAAAACAATTAAAAACGATGGGACTTCTTGTTATAACCGATGCAATGATCAATCGCGTCAATTCAAACTGGAAAAAAGGAAAAAGAACACATGTCTTTATTGATGAAATTCATGTCATTTTTGAAAATGAAGAAAGTGCTACTTTCTTTGCTTCAGCATGGCGACAATTCAGAAAACGTGATGCTTACCCTACTGGTATCACTCAAAATGTTAAATATCTTTTATCAAGTCAACAAGGTACATCCATGTTATCGAATAGTGAGTTTATCGTTATGTTAAATCAGTCACCAAACGACAGAGAGGATCTTGCTGAACTTTTAAAAATCAGCGAAGAACAAATGAGTTATATAACGAACGCTCAAAGTGGTTGTGGTTTGATCAAGTATGGTGCTTCACTCGTTCCATTTATAAATAAAATGCCTAAAGATATGTATTTGTATAAATTAAACAGTACAAAACCATCTGATTATAAAGAAACGTTATCAAGAAACAAAAAAAGGATAGTTATTGAACAATAATTATCCTTCTCCATGATATCCTTCATTGTATATTTTTGTCATCCATTTGTTTAATACATCAGTATTAATGAACGATTGGCTGAACTTATTCAAAGCTAGTCCAATCATCAATCCTTGTTGAAAATCATTTTTTCGATAAGCACATGTCATTTCATTATATGTATAGAAATATTCTTCTAGAATATCTTTAAAATCATCCTCTTTCAAAAGATGCTCGTTATACGTTTTAATAAACTTTTCATCTAATTCTATTAATTTATCAGTAATTTTAGAAACAGCTTCATTGTCTTTTATCGTACAGACTTCTTCATCATATATGTACATTTTATAAAGCTTATCTAATATTTTCTTTAATTCTCTATTATCCATGATGAAATCCTCCCTCTTCTAGCTTTTATTTTATTATATATTATTTATCAAATACGAATGTACAAAATAAGAAATCATACATTTGAAAGGTTGTGAAAAATATGATATATCAAGTATTTTTTAAAGGTTCTATTTTATGAATAAACAAGATATTAAAACTAAAAAAGTTATTAAAGATATCAAAGAGAAGAATAACCAAAATAACATAAAGTATTATATAAAAGATACAACAATACATGATAAAACTAACACATTAAAAAAAGAAGAATCTGAAAAAAAAGAGATAAATGAACGTAATTATCCTATTCAAAAAATAGAAGAAACACAAAGAACTGTTGCAATAGAAAGTTACTCAAGAACAAAAAGAATAATTAAAGAGAAAAACATACAAAGAAAACAAACCAAATTGGAAGAACAACAATCAACAGTAAATGATAAGTTTTCTAAAATAAAAGCAAATAAAAAATTAAACACCATAAAAACAAAATCTCAAACTAACATACAAAAAAAAAGCAAGACGGAGTTTAATTTAAAAAGAAGCAATAAATCAAAAAAAAGATTTTTGCCATCAAATAAAGATAATAAATTTTCTTCAATAAATGAAACTCGTAATAATGATTACAAAAATAGAATGAAATCCCATATGCTCAAACAATATAGATTAAAACTAAAAAATAGTTCTATTGATCCAAAAATCAATCATAATATCTTTTCTGCATCAAAAATGATTAAAAAACCTTTACTGATTTTATCTAAAACATTAAATGGATTATCAAAACTATGGAGTTATGGAACAGGATTGATTTTGATCTTAGTTATTTGTCTTTTTATTGGTGTTTTCGGAAGCCTTAGCAATGACAATAACATCAACACTGAAAACTCTCCTTTAAGTATTGAAGTATTGGCATATGAAGGTATTATTACTCAATATGCTATACAATATGGTATTGAAGAATATGTTCCAATTATAGAAGCTATTATGATGCAAGAATCCGGTGGTAAAGGAAATGATCCTATGCAAGCTGCTGAATGTGGATTTAATACAAAATATCCACACGTGCCAAACGGAATTGAAGATCCTGTTTATTCTATAGAAGTTGGTATTCAAAACTTTGCTGATTGTTTGGCTACAGCTAAAGTATTAAATATCAATGATAATAACAATCTTTATTTGGCACTACAAGGTTACAATTATGGAAAAGCATATATCACTTGGGCATCCGAAATATTTGGATGCTATTCTAAAGCAAACGCTAAAGTTTATTCTGACAACAAGAAAAACGAATTGAAAGTTAAAGTATATGGTGATCCTGAATACGTCGAACATGTTTTAAAATATTGTCATTTTGGTAACAATAATATTATTGAAATTGCTAGAAATGAAATTGGAAATAAAGGTGGTGAAAAATACTGGAGATGGTATGGTTTTAATCAACGAGTAAATTGGTGTGCAATATTTCTGTCTTGGTGTGCTAATGAAAGTGGAACAATTAATAATACAATTCCAAGATTTTCTTTATGTACAGACGGAGAAAAAAGGTACAAAGATCATAGCAAATGGAAAAATAAATCATACATTCCTCAAACAGGTGATACTATCTTTTTTGATTGGAACGGCGACGGCCATGTTCAACATGTCGGAATCGTTGAAAAAGTAGAAAACGGCAAGGTATATACTATTGGAGGAAACAGCAAAGACGAGGTAAGAAATAAAAATTATTCTTTGACTAATAAGTCAATTTATGGTTATGGATCTATCAATTAAAAAGAAGCTATTTATATGTCACCCACTATCTAATAGAAAGTAGATGACAAATAAGCTTCTTTTTTTAAATCATTTTAAACTTTATAGTCCTCTTATAATATTCAAATAATCTTGTCTTTGGTCAACAAACGCATAAATAATAACTTCTCTTTTTTCTTCATTCACTTTATAGAATGCTAAATTTTTTTCTAATATTAGAACTCTGTAACCTTGTCTTTTCAACACTGCATATCTAGGCAACGTTCCAATATAGGGATTATCTTCTAAAAGTAAGATAGTATTTTCAATATAATCTAACTTTTCCAAAGCAAATTCATTACCAAAATGATTTGCTAGATATAAAACAGTATGTCTAATTCCCTCATCTGCCTTATCTGTTCGAATAATATTATATTTCATATTATTTACCTTTTAATATCATTCTTAAATCATCAAATGTTTCATTTATAGGAGCAACTCGTCCATTTTTCACATCATCTTCAGCTTCAGCAAGTGTTTCTAATAATTCAATATGAGCCTTCATATTTTGATATTCTTCAAAAGAAAGAGATACTGTATCTCCCTTACCATGTACAGTAATGATTACCGCTTCTTTTTCTTCTCTACATTGTTTAGAAATTTCATTATAATGATTTCTTAAATCTGCGGATGGTCTAATTGTTTCTCGTAGGTTTGCCATAAAAATCCCTCCCATACTATTATAGGCAAATTATATCATTTAATATCTATGCTTTCAAATTTAAATTTATAATTTAATAAACAAAAAAAGAGGATATAATTTAATTTTCCTCTACATAATCTTAAAAATTTTAATGTCTAATATTTTCCCTATTAAACATGATAAATATTATAATAGACATAATCATAAGTAATAACCAATATTCAGGATTATAATAATCTCCTGTTTTTAATTTTTGATTATCCTTGTAATTAGATGTTTGACTGAAATTTTTTTCTTTCTTAAAATTCTCATCATTACTAGGAATTTTATCATCAGGCTCTTCTTTTGAATCATCATCTGGTTCTTCATCAATTCCAGGTCTCATTCTTGAATACTTCGGTTCAACATCTACATCATAATCCTCTTCATATGATCCGTCATCTTCTTTTTCAAGAAGTGGGATTGATATAATAAAAGGTTCCATCTTATATGCAAATTCACTTTCATTATGTTCATAGATTATATATATTCCATAGTCTAAATCTCTAAAAGTAGCTTCTCCTCTTTGATTGGTTATTAATTCTTCATCATAATCAATATTATTTTTTTGAATATAATCCATCAATTTAGTAGCAACTCCATTTTGTTCAGAAGCTGACATATCTTTTTTAATTGTAACAAGTTTAGAGTATTTATCTAAAACTTGATAGTCATTACCATCATAATCAGCTATTTTTATCAACGCAATATGATCTTGAGTAATATTAGAAATATGGTTGTGTACATCTAAATAATGACAGTGAATCGTTAAAGAATCATGATTTTGAGCATAAACATTATTAATTGAAAGAGACAATAAGCATGTAAATACAATAATAAATATTCTTTTTGCATTTATCATGTTATCGCCTCCTCCAAATAAATATAATAATTCCTATAATAATAAAACTTAAAAATGCTAATTTTACCTCATAAGGAATATGTATACCATTATTGACCTCATTCGGTGTTTTCTTTATCGCTTCTTTATAATCTGTTCTTTTTCCTCTTACAAGCAATCTATGCGTATTAACAGAATAAGGTGTACAAGTAACAAGCGTAACATAATCTTCATCATCTACAATTTCAATATCATCCGTTTGAGAGGGCAATACTGTTTTAATTTGATCTACTTCATAAGCTAACGTATCACCTAGAACAGAAATATAGAAAATATCTCCAACTTTCATCTTGTCAAGATCTGTAAACAGCTTTGAATTTGGTAATCCTCTATGCCCAGATAAAACAGCATGCGTACTTGTTCCACCTATAGGCAAAGAAGAACCTTCCATATGCCCCACACCTTTTTGTAAAACACCATTATTTGTTGAGTGATAAATAGGTAACTTCACATCAATCTTAGGTATTTGTAGATAAGCCATCATGCCATCACTAGAAACATTAAGCAAATTCATGTATTCTTCACTTGGTTTACCTGTTGTAGAAAATGGATCATATAATTTAGTATTTACTAATGATTGATTATATTCCTGTGCTTCTTTTAACATTTTATTTTTTGTAGCTTTATCTATTCCTTTAACTTCATCATTGTAAGAAGTTATAGCTTTCGAGCTATGTATTCTTCCTAGGTAATCACTTACTGTTGGATAAAGCAATACACCTAGGAAAAACACTAATAAAATAGCTCTAATAACATCAAATAATTTGATTTTTCTTAATATATCTTTCATACATTTAATATCTATGAGATACTTTAATTAATAATTCAATTAAGCTTCTTCTTTTTTACCTTTTTTAAAGTAAGTTGAAAGAATAACTAACACACCAACTACCCCTACTACTGTAAAGATAACTGTACCCATACCACCAGTTTCTGGTAACCATGATTCTGTGCTGTTTTCTACAGTAATATCATTACCGCTTACTGTTACGTTTTCACCATTATCAGAAGATTCTGCTTTAATATTAATTTCTTTTGGTGATTTTAATTTGTTATAACCTTCTGGTGCTTCAGTTTCAACTAATCTATAATCTCCATCATCTAACCCTTTAACATTAATAATACCAGTACTTGGTGTAACTAATTCAGCAATTCCATTTTCAGCTGTTGTTACTGTATAAGTGCCATTATCACCTTGAACAAAATGAATTGGCTCACCTGTTGTACTAGTTCCTTTATAAAGATTAAATTTTGCACCAGCCAATGGAGTTTCTGTATCTTTTTCTACTTTAGTAATTTTTAAATTATGTGTTTTAATAATAGTTGTATCTGTTTTTGGAACACTTAATGAATTAACATCATGACCATATTGAATTGTAGCCGTATTGTTAGTTTTATCATCTGTTACAGCATTAGAATTTAATGTTGCTTGATATTCGAATTTTAAAGTTTCATTTGCATGTTCTTTATATTTAATAAAATCACCAAAATCAACTATAATTTTTTGATTTTCAACAGTTACAGTATAATCTGTTAATTCTGTATCACCCATGGTAATTTTCATATTTAAATCAGCTTTTGATACAGTTAATCCTGATGACATTTCATCAGTAAATTTATATACATAATGATCAAACCCTGTCATATTTGGAACCATTGAATCAACGGTAAAGCGAACAGTTTCACCAATTTGTGCTGAAGTCCAATTTTTACCATCTGCTTTTTTATCAACAGCTGGTTCTAAACCTTTTAAATATACTGTTTGGTTACTATTTGATAAAGTTGTATACATTGGTTTATATGTATCAATTGATGGAATAATAGCATAATATCCATATTCTAAATTATTAGCTTGCAAATTATTTTTTGACAAAGTAACTTTAGAAATATCCTTACTAGCTACATATGTTTTTAATTTAGTTGTAAAATCATCGTTTTTAACATTATTCTTTATATAATTGTATACCTCTTCATCATCTTCTGAATTTGCTACATCAGTTTGTTTAAAAAATTCTTTGAAATTGCTATTTACCGTATAAGCAATTTTATCCTTAGCTGAAGTTGCATCCATTAGTTTATATACACTAAATGTTGTAGCACCTATATCGTGTTGAGCCACATTTAATGTGATACTGCCTGTACTTGCTGCAGATACTGAACTGATATTCATTGCTGACATTGTAAATAACATCATGAACGAAAGTACATATGCTACTACTTTCTTTAATTTGTTTTTCATTTTCATATTCCTCTATTCTTTAATATTTTTCGCTTTTTTACTTTTTTTGTACGATAACAAAACTGCTAATACACCTACTATACCTACTAAAACAAATAACATTGTTCCTTTTCCACCTAAATCTGGTAAAAGAGGCATATCTTTATTTGTTATCGTAAACGTATATCCATCATCAGATTCTTCAATAGATGTTATATAATTTTCTACTTCAGACTCTGTAACTGAATAAGTATAATAAGCTTTACTTCCATCATCTAATGTTGTATAGGCATCTAATCCTTTAATAACTGTTTGCCAGGTATTTTTAGAATCAGTTACATCATTAGTTGATAAAGTATAATCCCCTACTTTCTCTGATATTTCATCACTTCCTTTCATATATGTTCTTGTTAACGTCACTGTAATCGTATCTGGACGTTCTTTTTGTTTATCACTTAAATCTTTCCATAGCTTATTGATAGTAATGTTTATCTTTTCATTACAAGGATCTTGTGTATCTGAAGGGACAGGTGTCGTACCATCTTCGTTATCAGATACTTCTGTATCATCCATCAATACAGCTTTTGCTGGAGAGACATAGGCATTTAAATCAACGGTTTCACTTTTTGATTCATCAGATAATTTGGCATCTTTTAAATCATCATATTTTTGTACCTTATCATAATGGCTTATTTTGAAGACGTTCCAATTATCAAAATCTGAATCCTTTTTACTATACAAAGATGAATTTTTTATAATATCAATCAAGGAATCACTTCTTGTTCTATAAATCCTGTACGTATTATCTTTACCTTCAATATTCTTCTTTGTATTAAAGTCATAACTAGAATTTAAAGACGTTGTTCCAGAAAAAGGTCCTATTTGATTGCTTGTTCCTCTAATCGTATCAGCTAAATACATTTCATTGTTTTCAATCAATCCTTCATTGTTATAACCAATAAATCCACCTGCTTGTCCATTTTCTTCACTTCCATCATGTGAATCATTTGCTTTTCCACCAAAAACATCATATCCATCATGAATACCTGTTATCGAGCATCCATCTACTTTTGTTCTGTTTGATTTGATAAGTCCTACTTTAATATTTTCTTTCTCACTGTCAGCAATATGATTTCCATCAATATTTGAACATGGGATTTCTATATAAGAATCACCAATTGTTATTTTTGCCAGGTCACTTGTTCCATCTCCTCTATCTTTATCAAGTGCTACTGAAATAGTTAATCCTAACAAAGTAACTGATAAAGCATTTCCTTTAGCTAAAACTTGTAATTTTAATAGTGAACCTAAATTGATATCTATAAGGCCAACATTTTCTAAATCTCCCACATATAGAATATCTAGAAGTTTATTGACGATTGAAAGTATCGGATCCAATAAATAGCTAGAACCTAAGTCAATATCAGCTAAATATTCAAAACTTGTTTTACCAACAAAGCCTCCTGCTATTTGATCACTAGCCACTTTCTTTATGTTTTCTACATTGCAATTGCTCATTCTTCCTAAATCAGCATAACCAACAAAACCACCAGAAATAGGTTCCTTACCACTTTCACTTGAAATAGTAAATCCAACTGGAATACCAATAACTGAACAGTTGTCACTATGAGAACCAAAAATATCTAAGACACCAGCTGTGGCATTTAATAATTTTCCTGTACCAACACCAGCTTCATCTAGATCAACCACACCACTCTTTCCCATGTGGCCAACAAAACCACCGGCATAGTTTTTAGCTTTAACTTTATTTAATCTAGTAACACTCGAATTTTTTACCGAACCATCTAGCAAGCTTCCACCAAATCCACCTGCATTTCCTGTCTGTACTTTACTGTCCAATGTTCCTTCCTGACTTTCATCATTTGCACATACTGAAAGTCCATTATCATTTGATCCAGTTACTTTTGCTTGATAAACATAAGTTCTAAAGGCATCTAATACATCAATATTTCCTAATTTAATCAGATTTAGAATTTGATCAGAATCATCATTTCCAACTTGAGCAACAGAAGAAACATCAGCTAATCCAAAGAACCCGCCAACATGTCTTCCACCAACAACATTTCTAATATTATTTGCCTCAACTCTTACTGAATTTGCATCTTTATCACCAAAAATTGCTCCTCCCGCATTACCTACAAAACCACCTGCTTGATTTGCATATTTTGTATTTTCATCATTTTCTAATGCATATGAACCGTTAACACTTAATCCATAATCATTCCATGCATCCACCTTGGCATAATCAACTATTGAAAGAGTCGCATTCAATACTTTGGCAAGATCTCCTGCATTGCCTAATAAATACTTAAGTAGTTTTGATAATAATCCTGTATTGGATGAAGTATTCAAAGTTACAGCACTTCCTGGTTGAATATTACCAGCAAAGCCACCGACATTTTGACTTCCATTGATTACTTTTAATTGATTAGCCAAACAATACTGATCTTGTGTTCCCTGTATTTTTCCACCAACAACTTTTCCAACAAAACCACCACTGTTGCCTTCATCATTATCAAAATCTGTCCCTGTTGTAGATATCGTTGCTCCTGATTGATAACCTATAACAGACGAAGTTTTTACCACAGGAATGAAACTTTGCAATATTGGAAGTGAGCCTACCACATTTAATTTCTTTTCTAAGTTTACATCTCCAACATTCGCAACTCCTGATGAAATCATTTCACCAGCAAAACCTCCACTGCTTTTTAAAGCTGTAACATTTTTTAAATCTCTAGCATTAGCAAAAGTTACTTCTCCTCCATTCATTTGACCAACATAACCACCAGCAATACCGCCTTGATAATCGTTTGAACCAGCATTTGTTCTTCCAGCTTTTACTTCATAGCCATAGGCATATTGATCAATAATTTTATCTAACTCGTCTTGATTATCAACTTCTCCAAGTTCTTGGAATTTTTTACCATAAGCACCATTGACTCCTACTGCTTTTACCCAAGAATTCCATACTTCAGTTGTTAAACCTCGAAGTGGTCCATAAGTTGCTGTATTCGTTTCAGTTGGATAAACAGCACTCAAGGCTGATAATGGATTATCTAAATTAATGAGTCCATAAAGAACACTGATATTTCCCGTATCAACTGTATTGGCACAATCCGTTCTGCCACTAAATCCTCCAGCATATTCATATCCATAAACAGCTCTTAATCTATAGACTGCACATTCTTTTTGAACTGTAGGTATTTTTCCATTCCATTTTCTTGTAGAATTACCTTCAATACGCCCACCAAGGTTATATCCTACATAACCACCTGCACATCCTTTTAATGATTCATTACTTATGGCATCTGCACGAACTGCTCCACCACAAGGAATACAAGTAGTTTGAGAGTTATAAATCATAGGAATAAATGATTGTAGAACACTTGTTAAACTATCTACTGAAATTAATCCTTTTAAGATTTCCGTTTTACCTAATACATCTGCAACACTTCCTGGTTGAATATTTCCTGCATAACCACCAGCAGTTTCTTGACCTATGATGTAAGAGAAATTATTGACATTACTATTTTGAATTTGTGAACCATAATCAGTTCCAACAAAGCCACCTGCATTACCAATTGTTTTATTTTCAGCCAAACCATTTGCTTTAACAGAAAAACCACCAACAGCACCAGTTACATCTGAATTTTCAATTTTAGAAGCTGTTACATCTAACGCAGATAAAATATTTGCCAAATTTATATTTGTTCCCAATGCCTTCAATCCACCACCAACAGATGCCGTAGAACCTATATCTAATTTTCCTACATAGCCTCCAGCATTTTTAGGTGCTGAAATGGCATAACTTGAAGACTCTCCAAAATAAGAAGAACTGTCTGTATCATTAATATTTGCATTAGGTGTTTTTACTGTTGTATGTTTTAACTTAGTTACACTACTATTAGAAACTCTTACAGCACTACCATAACCTATATATCCGCCAGCACTACCTGAATTTAAATCCGTTGACTTATATGTATCACAGCTAACGACCAATCCATTAGATTGAACACCAGCATTTTTAATAATAGGAATATAAACCTGTATTAAACTCAATAAATCAGAGATTTGAATATTCAAATCTGCTAAACCGCCTAAAATACTTATTCCTTTTGTTGAATCCGCTAAAGCTCCAGAATAAACCTTTCCACCAAAGCCCCCTGCATAAGTTTTTCCTTTAACATATGAAATATTTTGTATTGCATAAGCATTATTTTCATCATTTTCTACTGTACCACTTTGAAAATCAGCAACAAATCCTCCTGCAATATCTCCTCGTACACCACCATTATCTACATAACTTACATAACATTGTTGATATAACGGAATTAAATATCCTACAGCATTTAATAATCCATTAGCCGAAATCAATTTTTTTATTTCTGTTTCATCTCCAACTTCAGCTAAACCGCCTGTTTTTGAAATACCAATAAATCCGCCAGAGTAACCTCCATCATCTGTAGAAGTTACTGTTTTCAAATTATTAACTTTTGCATCATTTATTTTTGTACTATTACTTTTAGCAACAAATCCAGCTGCTACATAATCAGTTGTTGAATTATCTTCTCTTGATCCCGTAGCTTCTACAGTAAATCCAGAATTAATACCACTTACAGACGAAGAATCTATATTGACTTCAACTGCTTGTCCTAAAGAAAGAAGATTGCTTAATTTTAAAATATAATTTAATCCTAAAAGATTTACTGTCAAACCATTATCAGTTCCTGCAAGATCACCTGGACCAGATACGCCTATAAATCCACCTACAATATTTTCTCCTGAAATATTATTTAAATTTGTTACTGTAACCGAACTAATAGAACCACCGATTGCTTCACCAAAAGCACCACCAACTCTTTTTCCTTTACCACCAATAGTTATACCTTCTGTAGAACCAGTAAGTGAAATAGAATTAGCATTAAATCCTAAATATTCTGCAACACCTAAAGTTGTATTTAAAAGTCCTGCTACACTTGCTGTTCCCACTGAGCCAGAAATACCACCAACACAATTTTCACCATCCACGGATTTCAAACCATTAATAATGATATTTTTTTCTTCGATTCCATCCATTGAAAAGATATTATTTTTAAAATATGAAACCTTACTTAAATTATCGGTATTAGATTTTGTAAGATAAACACCATCACCTCTGCCTATCAATCCACCTGTGTAATTTTTTCCTTCAACACTGCATGGAGCATTTATTTGACATCCTAATATATGAGAAGGACTCACACCAGCAAGAGAAAGTAATGATGATGTTGCATTTTGATTACTGCTTAAAAGTTTCACAACTAAGTCAACAACTCCACCTAATAAGTTATCTTTCGTATCACCTTTTCCTAAATCAGCAGCCCATCCAATTGTTGCGATTCCAGCAAAGCCACCAGAATTATCTCCACCGGAAGATACCGTTAATTTATCACTAACATTAACATTACAATTTATAGCCGACGTGTTGGCCATTGCTCCAGCAAAACCACCTTGATATCCATTGCCCGAAATTGTCAAATCACTCGCAGATACTGAACAATTTAAAAACAAACTTTCAGGATTCATTTTAGGCAATTGAGTTTCTATATCTAAAGCACCCGATAAAGTACCTTCTATGACATCATCTCTAGCTAATCCTACAAATCCGCCACTATAATTATTAGCTTTGACATTGAAGTTGCTGTTTGTAATTTGGCAATCTTTTACGACAGTTCCTTTTTGTTGACCGATAAATCCACCAGAATTTTCAATCTTATCATTATTTGTTCCTATATTTCCTGTTAAATTATTGATTGAACAATTTTCAACATAAGCATTGATATACTTTGTAGGAATCAATTTATCTACTGGAATAGCGTTTCCTAAAAGAATAGTAATCAAATCACCTAAGCCAAGACCAGGAATCACATTTAAAATTTTTGCCAATAGAGTAGCCGTTCCACCTAATCCTTTTGATAAACCATCATACTCCGTCTTTCCTGAAATATATCCAATAAATCCACCTGTATTACTATTGACATTTGTTACTTTCACATCATCCAGTTCACAGTCAGATATTGCTACATCCCCCACTACACGACCTGCAAAACATCCCGTAGCTAAAGCTGTTGGGTCATCCTTACGAGCATTTAAAATACTGCTGAGTGTTTTGCTTAATCCAGCATTAACAGTTCCAAAAGTAAGTAACCATGTTAATCCATCTAATAGTGCTCCTAATGTTAATCCTAAAGTTGAAGTTAATCCACTTATTAACGTTTGATCAAATTTTGTTTTTGTTGTTTCATTATCAACATTTATTTTATTGAATTTAAGGTTTTTTACTGTTACAGTTCCTTTGCTCAATCCTAAATCACTGTCACTTGCTTCATTTGATAATGTGGCAAAAAAACCAATTCCCATTTGTTCTCCAACATCCAATTCAGATGTTTGACTAACATTCACATTAGAAATAACTGGTTTGTCTCCTATATTTAAATCAGTTGCTTTGCTATAATCCGTAACGCTAGTATCATTATTCCATAACGTTGATTTACCATCGCCCTTTGAACCAATCATTGTTCCTTGAAACATCAACGGTGTCCAATTATCACCAGATAAATCAATATTTCTAAAGATAATGTAATTAGCATTTGAAGAATATTTTTGATTAGTAGCTTTATCTTTATCCAATGTTGGATCAATTTCACCAGTAGATTGATTGACTCCACATCTTCCCCATGCATATAAATGTGAACTATATTTACTTAATTTTTTATCCTCTTTATGTATATTCTTTTCTCCAAATCCAAAATCTTCATTACCATTTTGAGATTTTTCTAAATCGGCATCTCCACCGTATAGCATTATCGGATTACCATTTTCATCTTCATCTACATACCATTTGGCAGCATGTAAATAAACTTGATAAACTGCACCATAAACAGTTTCATCAGATCCTATTTTTCGTAACTGTTCTTCATTGCCTATAAGAATATAAGTTTTGTCACCGATTGTTTTAACAACTTGACCATTAAAATCTCGTCCTTCACAATTTTCAGTACTTATATTTGATATTTGATTTGCTTTAGTTTCTGGCATCTCACCTGTAAAGTTTTTCGATAACACATAGTTATGTGATTTGCTATAAGTTAGATAATTAGAACTATTATCTGAATAAACAGGTTGTCCCATCCCAACACACTCTGGTAACATATCTTGAGACATGACAGGTTCATTTTCAGAATTATCCGATTGAATAATTTTTAATTGATAATCATTATAAATAAAGATTGTATCTGTTGATGAATCATACAATGTTGAATTTTCATCTACAGTTCCATGATTAAATGTGCCTGTAAAGTCGCTTGGTAAAGTCCATATGTCATTTCCATTTAATGAAATATCTTTCATAAGTTGATACTTGGAAGAAAGAGAATATGTTATATATTCATCATTTACTGAAATTTGTTGACCAGTACCGTAATTACTTTCATCATTATCTGTAGATGTAACAATTGAATTTGAGCCAATTGCTTGAAGCTGTTTTGTATTATAAATTTTTATTACATTATTTTCATAAATATCACTGATATCTATTGAATCATCTGATTGTGAGCTTGTGTTATTTTCAACAATAGTTTCCTTTGAAATTGAATCATCAGATGAATTTAACGCATAGACAACAACAGTTTGTAAAAACAAAGAGATAACACATACCCAAACCATTATGTCTATACAAATTATTTTTTTAATTTTGTTTAACAAACAAATCACCTTACTTCCTGAAACTAGGAAACTTTTAAAATTTTAGATATCTTCGTTTTTCTACAATAAAGTGATTGATGATTTAGTTATACGCTACCTCTTATATCGGCTTTTTTATAAAATTGCAAAATTTATCTTAAATAATAATTATTTCTTGATAGTATTCTAATATATTCACAATCTTTTTATAATGCACAGAATAGGAAAAGAATTCATACATTTTTTGTAAACTATGTGTAAAAAGCAATGTAATAAAAAAAGCAATCATAATTTACAAAATTAGATTACTCTTTAATATTTAAATTATTTACTTACTTTTTCAATCCATGTTTTATTCATAGAAGCAATAATAAACGAAAGAATAACTTTTGGTGAAAAACTTCCACACTCACCATTAACAATCATTCTCACAGCCTCACCATGATTAATTTTTCTTTTATATGGACGTTCACTGATTAATGCATCATAGGCATCTGCAAGACCAACAACTTGAGCTTCAAGAGGAATTTCATCACCAATAAGTCCTTTAGGATATCCTTGGCCGTCATATCTTTCATGATGATACAAACAAATATTATATGCATATTGGACAAGTTTACTTGCTTTTCCGCATTTAGGAAGTTTTAATGCCATGTTTGCACCGTTTAAAGGATGCTTTTTTATAATATCCATTTCATCTTTTGTTAGTTTACCTTTTTTATTAAGAATTTCATATGGTGTGAAAAGTTTACCAATATCATGAATAGTTGCTAGTTTAGAAACATTTTCTATTTCTTCATCTGATATATTTAATTTGGGATAATTTAATTGCACCTCTTTATAAATCTGTTCAGTGAAATAAGAAATATTATGAATACTTTGAGGTTCTTCCAGTTTATTATGAGCCAACACTAGTTCCAACAATGAAATCATATTCCAAAACTCATTTTCAATCATATCATTTTGTTCTGAAGAAGACTTATTAATTCTAGTATCAATTGTTGTAAAAATATTTGCTGTTTTAAACGTAAGAAACATAATATTTTGATTGATGTGTTTATTGATATTCATACATGAATTATTATTTGTTTTAAATCTGATATCAATATCTTGATAATCAAAATTATCGTTCATTGATTTTAGTAAAAAATCTTTAACTAAAAATTTATCTTCTCTACAAACACATTGCTTAAGAAATTCAGTCACGAACTCTGTATATATTTTAATATCGTCAAGAAAATCATAATCGATGTTATTTCTATTAATAATTTCTATTTTTTCTGTATTTAAATCAATTTTTAACAAAAGATACTGATTTTGTTTACTTTCATCATTTAATATATTTCTAAATGTTATACTTTGAAGTTTATAATTAAATGATGTTTGTAAATTAAATAGTATTTTTCTTATTCGACATGTACCAATACAATTTCTTGAACACACACCATTGGTTTCTAAACATTTATTTATTGCCATTGTCACCTCTGTCGAAGATATGACATCATATAAACTGATTTCATCGGAAGATTTTGCTAATGAATAACCTCCCTTCATGCCTTCTGTTGCATTAATCAAATGATTATTTTTTAAATTTTTTATTATTTTTGGAATATAACTATTTGGTATATTAAGTTCATCCGATAATTCATTAGCTGAAGCACTTCCGTTTTTTTCAGTAAGATAACTTATAATTCGAATAGCATAATCTGTTGTACTTGTTAATTGCATAATTTTTACCCTAAATTAAGAATTTATTTTCTTAATTACATTTTCTTTCTTTTTACATTTTTTAAATAGAACAACATAACAAAACATAAAACTAAACCTACAATCATCATAGCTAAATATTCTTTTTCATTAGATGAAATTCCTGTTTCTGGTGGTGCGATTGTTGAAGTATTAATAAACTCAACCGTCATCTTACCTGTATTATCCATAATGCAATCTACAGTTTTTCCTTCGGATTTTGAACTATCATTAAGCTTATAATAAACTTTAAAATTAGAGCCAGGATCTGATTCAGTAATTGTATAAGTCCACTTTATTGGTAAACAGTTTAAATTAATTGATTCATCTTTTTTCAAAGCAAATGTTGCTTGATTGTTTGTAAAAGTAATTTTTTTATCTTGACCTATATAAATATCTGCAGAATCTAAGCTTTTTCCTGAATCATTTGAGGGAGGAGTAGCTTTTATAATAAAGTTGTAGGATTTATTTTCATCTAAAATATATCCTTCAACTGATTTTTTTATCGTCAATGTAGTAGGCTTATAATAAAGATTCAATTCAATCGTTTCAGTTGAGTCATCATTAGTAACTTCTTTTTCTAATTCATTTCGAGTATCATCCTTATCAAAGACATAGCCCGGAAAAGTTCCATCATTTTCAGGAATAGAAATTGCCGTTACTGTTTCATTATCGTCAGCAAATGTAATTGACCCCTCTGTTGTCTTTTTGAGTTTTTCATTTCCATCAGGTGTCTTCAAATAATGATTAACAATAACATTCCTGCTTCCTATTTTCTTCCATTGTGCAACGAATTGATAACCTTTCTCATTATTACTTGAACAAAAAGGAAGATTTATATTATCGGCAAATTCAATATTATCCAACGAAACCGTAAATACATCTTTATTTTGATAAGTTTCATTACTTAGCGTTCCATCTTTTTTCTGTAATTTCCATCCTAAAAACTCATATCCACTACAAATCGGTTCCTCATTGCCTTCTCCAACTGTAAAAGATACACCTATTTTTCTTCCTCCTTTGGCTGTTGACGGATTATTACCATAGGAATGCATTGGTCTATTATTGTATAATTCCTGGTTATCCGGAATATTACTAACATCTAAATCATCTCCCAAGCCTGATTTGTAATGTACATAATAGCTTATTGGATATGTTGTAAAAGATACTACATACATTTCCCAATCCTTATTGAGTGTCTTTTCTCCTGCAAATGCTACATATTCCGTATATCCTGCAGCCTGTGCAGCATTTTTTGCCTCTTGCCATATCTGATCATAAATTGCAAGAGTACCTGTTTCCCCCATTGTGGTAGCTGATAACTGATAGACCTTTCCTGTTTCCGCAATTACTCTTCCACCCGTTGTGCCCTCATTCGCAAATGCCTTAAAAGCGCCATCAGGAGAATAATATCCGTTTTTACTTTTCGCGAAAAAAATTCTTACTTGTCTTTTATGAAGTGTTTCAGCGCCACTTCCAACAGAATCCATATTTACTGTGTCACTGTCTTGAATCGGATCCAGTTTTTTAGTGTCAGGATTCCACATTGCCACATCTAGTCCATCACCACTTCTATGTCCATCTGTATATAGTTTCGCAGTTAATACTTGTTCCCCTATTGCATACGGAACCAGATTTAAATTTATATCCTGCCAGCTTCCTCTTCTAGGTTTCACTTTAATAGAGTATTCGTAAGAACAATTTTTTTCATCACCAAATTTCGTAGTATAACTATTCTCCATCACCACGGTTACAAGATAAGACGTGTTACCACAATTTGCATCCATTGTTATCCCATGACCAATCCCTTCTTCAGTTGGAATTTCTCTATGGTTGTCTGTTGTTTCTGCTAAAGTTGTACCATTTATCGCCATATTTATTAAACGATATCCTCTTTTTGTATGAATAACTGGTATTCTAATTGCACCGTCAGCATCCAAATCCTTTTCTGTAAAAGTAAAATTCAGTGCATCCTTGCTATGTTCTTCATTTAGATATTTTGTTCCATCATTTGCTGTTTTATTTATCGTTACACGATAGACTCCTTCACTACTATAAGCAATTGTTATTACATCATCTTTTTGAAATTGAATTGTATATGCTGCTCCATATTCATCTCCAGAACTTCTATTTATTGTTGAATTATTTTGGGATTCAACCGAAGAAATTTTATATCTTATTTTATTTACTACTGCTGGTGTAACCGTAATATTCAAATCATCTCCAGCATTTACACGTACGGTTTTTGAAGTATCCAATGTTCCTTCTTTTGTAGTAATCGTTCCAGCAACTCCACCTTCTGGGATAATTTCTTTAACTGTAATATTATAGTATTCTTGGTATTTCATGATTAGATTTTGTTCATCTTCCAATTTTATACCTATTTTTCCATCTGTACTGTAATAGATTGTGTTCTCATATTTTCCTATATAAACGCAATTTTTACCTTTTACTTGAGCGCTTATAAATTCATAATTCTTTCCAGAAATTGATAATTCCTTATGTTCGTCAATATACCCAAAATCTATTTTTGATGGTGCATTTTCAATAGGATTTCCTTTTACATCGACATATTCTACTCGATCTGTATTTGTTTCGTTTGTTGCTGTTTTAAGTTCATTTTCTAAAGTTTGAACACTGACAGTCTCTGGAGTATTCAAAACATCAACATTATCTGCATAAACTGTTTTAAACATAGAAAAAACGAGTGTAAAAGTCAAAAAGAAGATGCAAATCACTTTTAAATGTTTTTGTTGTATCTTATTCAACATTATTTAACATCTCCTTTCTTCTTATTTGAAAACTTTATTATAAATAGAATCAAAATAACACTTGAAACAAGAAACATACACATATAACTTCCTGTCAAATAAGAATCTCCTGTTTTTATTTTATTTTTTAACATATATAATTCTTTATTTTGTGTATCTGTATCAAATGATTTAAATTGATTTTTAAAAGTAACATTTGCCACTTTCTCACCATTTTCATTTGTTACGGTTGTAATCGTAATCAAATCATTCTTATCATTATTTGCTTTAATACATAATGAATAAATATGATGATCAATAACATAACTATTTATGTCTTTTGTTTCTTGATATATCTTATAGTTGAATGATCCCTCTTGATTGACATTTATGGTTAAATTAACATGAGAATCATTTCTCATTATCCATTTATATTCCTTACCCTCACTATTTGCTGGCATAGGACTTCCACTTTTTTCCGCCTTCAGAACATATGTAAACTCCACACTATTATCTTTGTCATTTGTATCAAGTACTTGTTTTATGGGTATTAAAACAGTATGGTCATTTTGCAAAGCATATATAGGATTTTGATTATTTAATATCATAATCATAAATCCAAAAATTGCGAAAAATAGTAAAATTACTTTTTTATAATGAGTTGAACACATTATTTTTTTCATACTATCCTTCCTTTCAATTATTTTTTCTTTTCTTAACAAAAACAGCAATTATCAAAGCAATTAGTATTAATATCAATTCTAAATAAGTATTATTATTTAAAATATCAATTCCAATTCCTTTGTTCTTTTTTATTTTTTCTGGATATGTCTTATTTGTTATCTTTCCTACCAAAACATTTCGTCCATTTGTCATATCAGAAGTACAAGTTGTCAAAATAACAAGATGATCATTTGGACTTATTTGTACATTTCTTTTGTAAAGTGAATTACTATCAATCAATTTGATATATTCCTGTTTTGCTTCTTCACTTATACAGACATTAAATGCTCTTTCGTTATATGCATCCAACTGCATAATCGCAATAAATTCAATACCATGATTTATGCCATCATAATAAAGATTTCCGTAATGATGTTTATTGAAAAAATTTTGATTAGTAAATTCTCCAATGTCTCCAAACATCATATGTTTTTCCATATGGTGTCCATAAATAATATTATTGAAATCTGTAAAATGCGGATTGTTTTCTGCATGTAAAAAAATAGACCCGCTTAATGAATAATTGCCTTCTACATCCGTATTCATATATTTATCGTCATTTTCACATTGAACGAGCGGATAATTAATATGCGTATTATTTACCTTTAGCCACCCAATGACATCATTATTAATTTGTTGTAGTTCTTTAAAAGATTTACTATGATTTCTTGTTGGCATGTAAGGTTCATAAACTTTTGCATCAGCTTTTTCATATACCTGATTTGAGTCCCATAACATGTACCCAGATAAAGACATCATTGAAAGAATAAGAATCAAAGCGATAAGATCTACGAGATGATCAGTTATTTGGATAAAATTTTTAATCATTTTTTTTAATTTATCCATTGCTTATCTTCCTTTCCTAATTGTAAATATTGAAAAGAGGGATGCAGTTAAATAAACTGTCATCCCTTCATTTTATTTAATCGCTATATTTTTTATTTTTTAAATAAATATATCCTACTAATGCAACTCCACCTAAAACAATCATCATAACATATGGTAAAGTATTCATGATGATACCTGTAGTTGGTACATTATTATATGTATTTGTTACATCTACAGTATTTTTCTTTTGTCCTAATTTTTTATCTTTTACCTCAACAGATTCATTATATTTTGAAGCTGTCATACTTTGGAGCTCACCACCATTAATAACGTAGCTGGCACTTCCTTTGTAATTTGGAGTATTAGATTCTGATACTGTCATAATAGTTCCAACAGGTAATCCAGTAAACTTCATGCTTTCACCATGTTTCAAAGAAAATCCATATTCTCCATTTTGTAATTCAATTACAATACCATTACCTTTGACGCCATCTAAAGTATTAGCGTCAGTTTCTTTAGGAAAATTAAATTTTGCGGTGAAACTAAATGATGCATCTCTGTCAATAGTACCTCCATTAGGATTTACTGTTTTTGTTACGTTTAAAGAACCATAATTGTCATAGTCTTCACCTGGATTAGTAGGATCAGTACCAGTACCTGCTTCTTGAACATAAGTATTAGTAAAACTAAATCCATTTGTATCACTATTACCTATATCAACTTTACCAGTTTTATTATCAGTAACACCCTTATCGTCTTTTGTTTTGTTTACAATTATTTTTGTAATTTCATATGTCCCATTATTATTAGAAACATATACGTCCATCTTATACTCAGCTTGTGACATGATCATTTTTTCATGTTCATTATTTATTACAGCTGGATTAGCAGTTTGTGATTCAGTTACTGTATATTCATATTTACCTTCTTGAATAAAAGTAGGGAATTCAATTTTATCTCTCTTTGTTTTTGTTCCAGTTTTATCAGCAGCAAATGAAATACTTGGCATTGTAGGATTTAGTGGATCACTTACAAGTCCTTCCCCAGTTACTTGTGTTGCTGTAAAACTAAATGTTTCAGCTTTTCCTACTTCAGTATTATAAGTTTTACTGATATACGCTTCTTTAGCACTATTTGTAGTATCATCTGCAAAAGCAGTTGGCATCGTTAAGCATAATGTCATTGCACTTGCCGTTGCACAGGCAAGTATTTTCTTAATCGATTGTTTGATATTCATTTTTTTGTCCTCCCTGTTTTTCGATTAATGATTAAAGAACTTTTATTTATATACCTCTAGTTCTAATAACCGCTATGGCTTTGCCTTTAATATCATTGATGTTAAGGCACCCATAGATTCGACTGTCCGAAGCAACAGTCCTGTTGTCACCTAATACAAAAACCTGTCCTTGTCCTACTGTAAGAGGAAAATCAGTTCCATCTTTAAACTGAGTAGTATCAGAATAAATATCTTGAGATATTTGAACAGCTCCATTAATCAGCAGACCATTTTTAGTGATATCAACCTGATCACCTGCAACTGCAACTACCCTTGACATCATTATTCGATCATTCTTTTTAAAAACGACCACATCTCCAGAAACAAAGTTTTTATCAAGTCGATAGTATAAAACTAAATCACTATCTTTAATTGCTGGTTTCATCGATATATCATTCGTTCTAGCAATGCCATAAACAAATGAAAATATCAAAAACATTACACAAATTATTAATAAAATTTTAAGGAGTAAAAAAATTAAATCTTTTTTGAATGAATATTTATTTACCTTTTTTATTTCTTGAATCTTATTCATTTCTTGTTTTGTTTCATTCATAGCAAACTTTCTTTCTAATAAACTTGGATATGTAAGGTTTTATTTCTTTGACGCTATTATTGTATGTCCATACAATAAAAAAAGTAATGCACTAAATAGGCAAACCTTTTACTGCTATTTTGTCAATTTAGTGTAATAAAAAACAACGAACAATATTTTTGTCCATTGTTTTTTATTACATGTTATGTATTATATCAAAAATGATTAATCCATTCCGTAATGAAAGTAATTCTATGTTGTCATCAAAATTAATATTTGTAATCTCTTTTATCTTTTTAATGCGATAAGAAGCTGATCGATATTGAATCATTAAATCTAGAGATGTCTTTTTGACACTTAAATTATTTCTTATGTATGAATTTAAAGTATGTAATAACTCTGTATTATGTTTTCTATCATAATTATCGAGTTTAGTAATTGTGCATGGTACATATTTTTTTAATTTATTTATGTCATCCAATTCAATAAAGGATTGGAATATTCCTAATTTTGAATAATAAACAATTGATTTATTTATATCTCCAGTAATCCTTCTAGCTATTTTCATAAATTTCATTGCTATTCTTGATTGTTTATATGAGTTTTTTAAATTTCTATATCCTTTAACGATTTCTCCTACACCAACATTAAAATTTGTGTTTTGGTCTCTTTTGCTGATACTTTTCTTTACAATATCTATCAGCTCATTTAATCGTTTCCTACTATCATCATCTTCTTTATCAGAATCCATTTTTTGTAACATAACGATTTGAGATACATTTTTATAGATGTGATCTTTAGGATAAAACATTGATATTTGATCAGCAATAATGTCAACTTCATCTAATTGTTTCAAAGAATACTTTTCCTTTTGATCTTCTGGAATAGAATGAAATGATACAACTCGATAATAAGCATCCTCTTTAAGATTTAACATATTGGCTGCTTCAGTAGTATCATCATAATTTAATTGACTATTTACTAAATTAAAGAAAATATCTCGATGATACTTTTTATGGATTTCGTTTTTTGCAAAGTCAAATGTGAATGAATACCTTAATGCATCAATCGCATTTTCAATCGCAACAAAATCAAAATTTGTTAACTTTCTATTTTTTTCATCAATCACAATTTTAATAGGTATATTTCCTATAAAAGTAATAGGTATAATATATTGATTATATTTTCCAACATCTTGTTTTAAATAATTATACCTCAATCTTATCTCTGGACTATATTCTTTAATGTTATCTAATAAATCAAAACTACTTTTTTCTTCATATGAAACTCCTTTCATTTATGTTCTTTCATGTGCTCGCTGCTTTTCTCTTCTTCTTTGATTTCCCAGTGAAGCAGGAAGGTCAAAGCCGCACGAAGTGCAATGATTCCTGCTACAATACCGATTTCCTTCCATTCACGTACTACCACTGTACGAAGGATTTCACTTCC